>MDTB01001720.1_pt1 | contig 10331 bp, 13 predicted proteins | sample 811161 | NCBI WGS metagenome assembly MDTB01 (sample SAMN05326650, study PRJNA326480) | marine metagenome | isolation source: seawater | place: Mediterranean Sea | collected 2009
AGATGGCAAAGGATCAAAAGCAGCACTAGTTTATGGTCAAATGAACGAACCTCCAGGAGCAAGAGCAAGAGTAGCTTTAACAGGCCTGACTGTAGCTGAATACTTTAGGGATCAAGAAGGTCAAGATGTATTATTTTTTGTTGATAATATATTTAGGTTCACTCAAGCAGGTTCCGAAGTCTCAGCCCTTTTAGGAAGAATACCTTCAGCTGTAGGATACCAACCAACTTTAGCTACAGACATGGGAAATTTACAAGAAAGAATAACTTCTACTGGTAAAGGTTCGATAACATCAGTTCAAGCTATATATGTTCCAGCAGATGATCTTACCGACCCTGCTCCTGCAACTTCCTTTTCTCATTTAGACGCAACAACCGTATTATCCAGACAAATTGCCGAGCTAGGTATTTATCCCGCTGTAGATCCTTTAGACTCGACTTCAAGAATCTTAGATCCTAGAGTAGTAGGAGACGAACATTATAGAGTTGCAAGAGAAGTACAAAGAATTTTACAAGCCTATAAATCACTTCAAGATATTATAGCAATTCTCGGGATGGATGAACTATCGGAAGAAGATAAATTAACTGTTGCACGAGCAAGAAAAATTCAAAGATTTTTATCTCAACCTTTTTTTGTTGCTGAAGTATTTACAGGATCTCCAGGAAAACTAGTTGATTTAGAGTCAACCATTAAAGGTTTTGATGCTATATGCAAAGGGGAGTACGATCAATTGCCTGAAGCTGCATTTTATATGGTTGGTTCTATTGAAGAAGTAGTAGAAAAAGCAGAAAAACTGGAAAAAGATAATTAAACTTCATGTCTCGAGAATTTAATATTGAAATCATAAGTCCAGGGGAAAACGTCTATTCTGGTAAAATCCAAGAAGTCGTACTACCTTGTTTTGAGGGTCAAGCTACTATTTTAAAAGATCATATTCCATTTATTACATTTTTGAGACCAGGACTTATCTCAATTGGAAATGGAGAAAGATTTTATGTTGAGGAGGGAACGGTGGAATTTTCAGAAAACAACTTACTTATTCTTTCGGCTTCAGTAAAAAATTTAAAAAAAATTAACATTGATGAAATTAGCAATATGATCAAAGAAGCAGAGAAAGATATTTTAGAAAATGAAATTTCAGATAAACAAAAATATGTCTTAAATTATAAGATTGATACTTTAAAATCAATTAATTAAAGTAATTTGAAATTTCTATCTTAAGTTTTTCATAAACTTCTTTTTTAAAATCTACAATAACTTCTGGCAAGCTATTATAATTAATCCATTTCCATTCAATAAATTCAGGATGCTTTGTATTAAGATTAATTTCACTATCGTTGCCAATAAATTTTACAATAAACCATTTTTGTCTCTGCCCTCGGTATTTGCCTTTCCAAATTTTCCCCAATAAATTATTTGGCAATTCATACTCAAGCTCATTTTCCAACTTTTTCAAAATTTTAATTTTGGTTATACTAGTTTCTTCAGCTAATTCTCTTTTCATTGCTTCCAATGGTGTTTCGTTATGATCTATTCCACCTTGAGGCATTTGCCATTTATCAATTGGGTTATCTTTTCTTTTAGCTACAAAAACCTGATTTTTATTATTTAATACAATAATACCAACACCTTTTCTCATTGGCAATTTATCAATCATTTTTCAAGATTGAAAAAGTTTAACAGCATATTTTAATTGATTATCACTGTCAGAGTTTAATTTAAATTCATCTATCTCTTTTACAATTATATCGGGGGAAACACCAACTTTTGAAATTGATTCCCCTGAAGGTAAATAATATTTTGATATCGTTAATCTTATTCCTCCTCCGTTTTTAAGAGGAATAATTGATTGCACTGAACCTTTACCATATGAGTTTTCACCTAAAATAATTGCTCTTTTGTGGTCTTTTAAAGCTCCTGCAAATATCTCCGATGCAGATGCTGAACCATTGTTTATTAAAATAATCATAGGTTTTCCTTTAATTCCATCTCCAGATCTTGCAAAAAATTTTCTTGTTTCACTTATTTTTCTTCCTTTAGTAGATACAATTTCACCATCCTCTAAAAAAAAATCTGTAATAGTTATAGCTTGCGTTAGAAGACCCCCTGGATTATTTCTTAAATCAATTATATAACCGATTAATTTTTTTTGTTTTTCAAAATCTTTTATTTTTTTAATGAACTGTTTGTCGCTATTCTCATTAAATGACTTTAATCTCACATAACCTATATTATTTCTATCTCCCAAAACTTTTGCTTCAACTGATTTGACCTCAATTATTTTTCTTTGAATTTTAAATTTAAGAGTTTTACTTACACCTTTTCTTCTCACAATTAATTCTATACTTGAACCGACAGGTCCTCGCATCAACTTTACAGCCTCCATCAATGTTTTGCCTTGAACTTGATCGTTATTAATTCTAATAATATAATCTCCTGCTTTAATACCAGCCTTTTCTGCCGGTGTGTCTGCTATAGGAGCTATTACTTTAACTACACCTGCCTCCATACCGATCTCAATTCCTAATCCACCAAATTCTCCTTTAGACTCTGTCTGCATACTTTTAAATATTTCGGGCGACATATAAGCCGAGTAAGGATCTAATGATTGCAAAACACCATTTATTGCGGAGTCCATTACATCCGCTTGCTCAACATCGTCAACATATTCTTGTTTTATTTTTTCTAGAACTTCACCAAATAAGTCAATTTTTTCATAAAGTTTATCCTCAGAAGTATTAGAATAAAGTTTAGTGTTTAAAAGTAATAAAACCACAAAAAATAGATTTAATAAATATTTATTCATATTAATGCCTTTTCTTTAGGTAAATCCTCTGACCACATTTTTTCGAGATCATAAAAAGATCGTTTTTCTGGATGAAATAAATGCACTATAACATCTATAGCATCTACAAGTTTCCAATCGTTACTCTCGTAGCCTTCAATTCTACAGTCTTCTAGCCCATACTTTTTAAGCTCAATCAAAATATTATTAGATAATGATTGTAAGTGTCTAGATGAGGTCCCTGATGCAATTATCATATAATCCGCGATATATGATTTTTTTTTTAAATCAATTATTACTATATTATTAGCTTTATTTTTATTTAAAGTGCTCTCTATAACTTTTTTAATTTTTTTTACTTCCATCAATAATTTTATTTCTTAATCGTGTCGAAGATATATCGATCCCCATATTTTTAAAAAATTTAAAATTTTCTTTTTTCAGATATTTAAATATAACAGATTTTTTTGCTTTTGTGTCAAAACCTTTTCTAGAAAAAACTATCAATTTAGTCATTTTTATTAAATTTTTGAAATCTTTCCATTTGTGTAAATTTAAAAGATTGTCTGAACCAATTATATAAAAAATATTGTAATTTTTTTGTTTTTTTAGATGTTTAATCAAAGCCACAGAGGTATTTGACTTTATTTTGTCCTCGTAGTACCTCAAATGTATTTTTTTGCTTCTATTTATTAACTTCAAGCACATTTTTTTCCTCATCTCAAAAGAGAAAAATGATTTTTTTTTTAAAGGGTTTTTTTTTGTTATTGCCCAAATAATTTTTTCTAATTTTAAAAGCTTTAAACTTTTATTGCTTATATATAAGTGACCTTTATGTGGAGGATCGAAACTACCTCCTAATACTCCTATATTTTTAAATTTAGATTTTGTCATTCATTTTATGGTCTGACAATATCTTTTCCATATACAATATATTTATAGGATGTTAGTTGATTTAAACCTACAGGACCTCTAGGTGGCAGCTTGTTTGTCGAAATTCCAATCTCTCCTCCAAAACCAAATTCTCCTCCATCAGCAAATTGTGTTGAAACATTGTGCATGGCTATAGAACTATTAACGTTATTTAGAAAGTATGATGCGTTTTTTTTGTTATTTGAAATGATGCAATCTGTATGCATGGTACCGTACTTCAATATATGTGATACTGCCTCCTGAACATCCTTTACGCTTTTAATTGATAATTTTGCGTCAAGATATTCTGTTTTCCAATCAATTTCTTTTGCTATTTTTAATTTATTATTAAATAATTTGTTAATTTTTTTATCTACAATTACTTCACAATTATTTTTGATTAAAGACTTTATAATTTGTGTTCCTTTACTAGCTAAAACTTTTTCATGAATCAGCAGAGTCTCTAAAGCTCCACAAATACTAGTTCTTCTCATTTTTGCATTTAGTATTATTTTAATTGATTCATTTAAATTGCTGTCTTTGTCCAAATAAATATGACAAAGTCCCTCAAGATGACCAATTACATGTACATTGGAATACTTTTGAACTTTTGCAACCAATCCTTTCCCCCCTCTTGGAACAATAACATCTATATAACGATTCATTTTTGATAATAAAAAATCTACAATTTTCCTATCTTTATTTTCAATAAACTGTAGACAATTTTGATCAATCTTATTTTTTTTAAGAGATTTCCTAAACAAATTAGATAAAATTTTATTTGAATTAAATGCCTCGCTTCCTCCTCTAAGAATAGCACAATTATTTGATTTTAGACATAAAGCAGCTACATCTGCAGTAACATTAGGTCTACTTTCATAAATTATTCCTATAACCCCAATAGGAATTGCAACCTTTTTTATGTTAAGCTTATTTTTTCCTCGCCAACTTTCTAAAGTTTTTCCAATTGGATTAGGAAATTTTTTTATTTCTTTAATTGAACTGATAATACTATTAATTTTCTTTTCATTTAAAATTAATCTGTCTAATACATTTTTTCTTTTCAAATTTTTTAAATCTTTTGCATTCTCTTTAAGTATATTTTTCTTATTTTTAATGATTAATTTAATATAATCATTAAGAGTTTTATTTATCTTCTTATGATCAACCTTTTTTAGTTCTTCAAAAGCTTTTTTTGATCTCTCTCCAAGTTTTAAAATATTTCTCATTTTATAATTTTACCATATCGTCTTTATGAATCACCTCTGTTTTACTTGAATACCCGAGTATTTTTTCAATTTCATTACTTTGTCTTCCTTTAATTTTTTCAATTTCTTTAGAAGAAAATGACGCTAAACCTCTAGCTAATTTATTGTTATTCTCGTCCATTATAAGTACGTTTTCACCTTTATTGAATTTTCCACTAATCGTTTTTATTCCAGCAGCCAATAAACTTTTTCCAATTTTTAATGCATTAGCTGCTCCTTTATCAATATATATTGATCCAGTAGAACTTAAAGAGCTCACTATCCATTTTTTTCTAGCAGCAAGGGTAGATATTTTTGGTATAAATTTTGTAAATTTTTTTTCTTTTATCATATGTTTTATAGGGTTCTTGTACTTACCATTAGCTATAAACATATGACAACCAGCGTTCATACATATGCTAGCGGCTTCTAGTTTAGTAATCATGCCACCAGATCCATAACTATTTATTTTAGTGTCTACTAGTTCATATATATTTTGAGTCAGATTTTTAACTTCACTGATCAATTCCTTTTTATTACCCTTATTGTATAAACCGTCTACGTCTGAAAATATTATCAAAGTATCTGCCCCAATTATTTGTGCCACTCTCGCAGCAAGTCTGTCATTATCTCCATATTTTATTTCAGACGTAGCAGTTGTGTCGTTCTCATTTACGATTGGAATTGCCTTTAATTTAAATAAATTATCAAATGTCCTTTTTACATTTAAAGCCCTTTTTCTTTGTTCTGTATCGTCAGGTGAAATTAAAATTTGACCAACTTTAAAATTGTTTTTTTTAAAAACTTTTTGAAATTCTTCTGCTAAATGAATTTGTCCAATTGAGGCAATGGCTTGACTCATTTCAAGTTTTATTCTTTTTTTTTTTATCTTGAGATAATTTTGTCCAATAGCAATAGCTCCAGATGAGACGATTACAACATCTTTATTTTTTTTATATTTTTTTATATCTTTTATTAAACTGTCTACCCAGTTTTTTTTAAATTCCCCTTTTTTATCAATGACTGTCGAAGACCCCAGCTTAATAACAATTTTTTTTGATTTATTTATTAACATTAGTTATAAGTTCTTTCTTAATAGCTTGTACATCATCTTTTTCAAATATCGAGACAATTTTATATTTGCGTTTAATTTTACTTCTAAAAATTGATATTTTCTCTTTAAGCTCTTTTTTTTCTACTAAGTCAGATTTATTAAAAAATATTATTTCCTTTTTTTTTGATAATGATAAATCATAATTTTTTAACTCGGATCTTATTTTTTTATAATTTTCTGCTAAATCGTTTTCAGTTATGTCTATTAAATGAAGTAATATCTTACATCTCTCAATGTGTCTCAAAAATTTATCGCCCAAACCTATTCCTTTATGTGCGCCTTCTACTAAACCAGGAATATCAGCTAAAGTTACCTCTTTATTATTGTAGTACGTTACACCTAAATTAGGATTGATAGTTGTAAATGGATAATTTGCAATTTTAGGTTTTGCTCTAGTTAAAGCCGCTAGCAAGCTTGACTTACCAGCATTCGGTAAACCAACAATTCCTACATCTGCTATTATTTTTAATTGCAACCAAACCCAAAACTCTTCTCCATGCTTTCCATTTGTTTTTTTTCTTGGAGCTCTATTCGTTGAACTTTTAAATCTAACATTTCCCAATCCTCCTTTACCACCTGATGCTACAAGATATTTTTCCTTATTCTTTTTAAAATCATAAACAAGTGTATTATTATCTTCTTCGTAAATTTGAGTTCCAATTGGAATCTTTAAAATTAGATCTTTACCGTTCGCACCAGTTTTATTTTTTTTACTCCCATGACTACCGTTTTCTGCTTTAAAATGTTGAGAGTATCTAAAATCTATTAATGTATTTAAATTTCTTTCTGCTTCAAAAATAATTGATCCACCGTCTCCTCCATCTCCTCCATCTGGCCCACCAAATTCTACATATTTTTCTCGTCTGAAACTAGCTGAACCTGATCCGCCGTTTCCTGCTTTTAAATTAATTTTCGCTTGATCTAAAAATTTCATTGTATTGTTATAAATAATTTTAAATTATTTATATATTTAATTGGGAATTACAGATACAAAAGTTCTGTTTAATTTAGATTTTTTGAATTTTACTTTTCCTTTAATCAATGAATAAATCGAATGATCTTTTCCCATACCAACATTAGTGCCTGGATGGATTTTAGTCCCTCTTTGTCTAACGATTATATTACCTGGAATGACTTGTTGATCACCATATCTTTTAACACCTAACCTTCGGCCTTTACTATCTCGTCCGTTACGCGATGATCCACCAGCTTTTTTAGTTGCCATTTAATTTCCTATTTTTTCTCTGCCTTTTTAATTACTTTTTTTTCTTCCTTAGTTTTTTCTTTTTTTTCAATTATCTTAGCTTCGTCTATAATTTTTCCCTCTTTAGACAAAATTTTAGTAATTTGTATTTTAGAATGACGCTGTCTGTGACCATTTTTTTTTCTAGAATGTTTTCTTCTTCTTTTATGAAAAATTAAGATCGTTCTGTCTTTTACGTTATCTAGAAGTTTTGCTTCAACAGTAGCACCCTGAATACTTGGGTTTCCAATTTCAGTGTTTTTATTATCATTTAAAAGTAAAACATTTTTAAATTTAATAGTCTCACCTTTTTTGGCATCTAGTTTTTCTATTTCTAGTATTTTACTCGCCGAAACTTTATACTGTTTTCCACCTGTTTCAATTATTGCAAATGACATAATTTTTTTTTTTTTAAGTTTTCACGCAATATATCCCTCATTATTTTCAAGTCAAGAATATTGAGGTTAAAAAGTATCCTTTAAATCTCTTAATTTAGAAAAAACTTCATGATCTTGAGAATCTTCAAGACATAACGCTTGTTTAAGAACCTTATCTTCGCACTTTAAAAAAATATTCATTTTCATCTCTTCTCCTATAGTAGTCGGTACAGTAGGTAAATTATTTTCTAATTGTAAATTGATTTTAACAGATTTCTTTTTAAGAGCTGAATTATTTGGGTCATATTTTAAGCAAAAGTCTAAATTAGTCTTAGTGTACTCATGTCCGCAATATACCTTTGTTTCTGAAGGAAGACTTTTAAGTTTTTTTAAAGAATTAAACATTTCTTTATGAGTACCTTCAAATATTCTACCACAACCCAAAGAAAATAAAGTATCTCCGGTAAAAACAATTTTTTCTTTTTCAAAATAAAAAGCTATATGACCTTTAGTATGACCAGGGATAAAAATTACTTTGAATTCTAAGTTTCCAATTTTTTTTGATTGGTTATCTTCCAAGAAAATGTCAACTCCTGGAATACGATCCTTATCCCCACTAAAACCCATAATTTTTGAATTATATTTTTTTTTAAGTTTAATATTGCCATCTACATGATCAGCATGATGATGAGTATTTAAAATATAATCCAATTTTTTATATTTTCTTATTACTTGATCACAAGCGTTAAATTCAGAGGGATCTATTATTGATATGGTATTTGTAGTTTTTTCAAAAATTAAATAACTATAATTATCACTTAAACATGGAATTATTTCTATAATCATTTTATCCAATTAAAAAAATTCCCAATTTTGAAAAGAGATTTTTGATTTCTAAATTATTTTTTTTTATTAATGAAGTTTTATCCTCATTCACGCCAACAGCTTTTTTAATTTTAATATTTTTTTCATCACAAAAGTTAAACAAATCCTTAATAGTACACATATGTAAATTCGGAGTATTATACCAAGTATTCGGTAGTGTTTTAGTTACAGGCATCTTACCAAAAAATAAAAGTTTTGTTCTAACTTTCCAATAACCAAAATTTGGAATAGAAATGACCACTGATTTCCCAATTCTTAAAAGTTCTTTCAATACTTTTTCTGGATCATAAAAAGCCTGAAGTGTTTGACTTAGCACTACACAATCAAAAGATTGATCAGGAAATTGGTGAAGTTCTGTTTCAGCATTACCCTGGATCACCGGCAAACCCTTGAGAATACATTGTTGAACTTTACTTTGATTAAGCTCTAATCCACGAACTTCAATATTTTTTTCTTTTTCAAGAAAATTCATTAATGATCCATCGCCACAACCTACATCGAGCACTCTTGTATCATTAGTTAATAATTCTGCAATTACTTTAAATTCTTTTTTCATTTTTAAACTTTTCATACATCGAGTCGATAAAACTTTTTAGTGTTTTTAAAAACTCAGGCTCATTAAGCAAGAAAGAGTCATGCCCTTTATCAGTTGTTATCTCTGAATATGAAACATCAGCACCAGAGGCATTTAAAGCTATAACTATATCTTTATTTTCTTTTGTGGTGTAAAGCCAATCAGAAGAGAATGATATTACTAAAAATTTAGTTTTCTGATTTTTAAAAGCTTCAACTAGACCTCCCTTAAATTGTTTAGAAAGATCAAAATAGTCCATTGCTCTAGATATATATAAAACGGAATTGGCATCAAATCTCTCTACAAATGCATACCCTTGATGCCTTAAATAACTTTCTACCTGAAAATCTGCGTTAAAACTAAATTCATAATCAGCTTTTTCTTGCAATTTTCTTCCAAATTTTTCCTGCATACCTTTCTCAGACAAGTAGCTTATATGACCAACCATTCTAGCCACAGCCAAACCATTTTTGGGTTGAACATTTTTAAGAAAATATTTACCATTGTCCCATACAGGATCCGCCATTATAGCTTGCCGAGCCAACTCATTTAGAGCAATATTTTGAGCGCTATGACTTGAACTACAAGCAATAGGAATCGCTGAAAAAGTTTTATCAGGGAAAGTTGCACAAAATTGTAAAAGCTGCATACCACCCATTGATCCACCAGTTGCACACAAAAGTTTTTTTATTCCAAGATATTCAAGCAAAGACTCTTGTGATCTCACCATATCTTTAATTGTAATTACTGGAAAATCTAATCCGTAAGGCTGTTTAGTCTCATCATTAATGTTTCTAGGTCCTAATGAACCCATACAACCTCCAATAACATTTGCACAGATTACAAAATATTTATTTGTATCTATTGCTTTGCCTGGACCAACAGCTGTAACCCACCATCCTTCTTTATTAGTTATAGGATTAGTACCAGCTACAAATTGATCACCCGTTAAAGCATGAAAAACCAAAATTGCGTTGTCCTTATGTTCGTTTAATTTTCCATAGGTTTCATATGCCAGTGGAAAATTATTAATTGTTTTTCCACAATCTAGTCTAAGTGGTTTTGATATTTCAATTTTCTTTATATTTTCAAGTTTACTATTCATCCAAAAAAAAAGCCCAGCTAAACTGGGCTATCTCCTGTTTAGCTACATTTATAAAGCGCCTGCAATTTGGTTAAATCGGCGCCTTTTAA
>MDTB01039092.1_pt1 | contig 10331 bp, 12 predicted proteins | sample 811161 | NCBI WGS metagenome assembly MDTB01 (sample SAMN05326650, study PRJNA326480) | marine metagenome | isolation source: seawater | place: Mediterranean Sea | collected 2009
ACTTTATTATAACAATCAAGATGTTCTTCGAAAGTATTTTTTCTGTCTAAAACAATTATTTTTTTTAAATCTACTTTTTCAATTTCAAATTTTTTTAAAAGTATTTCTTTACTCTTTTGATTATCAAATTGAGTTGACGTTTTTAATATTAATCTAGAATTTTTTTCGTTTAGAATTTTTGACCATAATTTAATTGTTTCTAAAGAAATTTTTTGAAAGTTATTAAATGATCCGAAAGTAAAAACATTTTTTTCTTTATCATTTCTAATACTTGGTAAATTGTTAGGCTTTGATAAAGCGTTCCAGATATTTGGCATATAAAGTATTTTTTCGGAATACAAACTATGTTCTTCCTTTTTAATCAAATTTGGATCTGCAATCAAATAATCAATATTTTTAACACCTGAAGTATTACAATAACCTAACCAGCTAATTTGAATGGGTGCACATCTTGCTTTTAAGATATTAATTCTATTTTGATATGTATGGCCACTTAGATCAATTATAATATCTAAATTACAAGTTCGCGCTAATTTAACCAATTCTTCATCTGTTAGATCAAAAATGTCGTACCATTTATCAAAGATTGTTTTTAAACTCATTGTCATCTTATCATGAAAAGTTAATTGTAAGTTACTTAATCCAAATAATTCAAACTCAGTTTTATCTAATTTGTTTAATATTTCTCTTAAAAATAAAGATACTGAATGATTTTTGAAATCTGCTGAAAGAAAGCCTACTCTAATTTTTTTATTCTTTATTAAATTAGATTTAAAATTATCAGTCTCAATTTTTATTGTTTTGTCAAATTTCCTACAAAATTCTAAATACTTTTTTTGGTCATAGTGGTAATGATAATTTAAGCTTGCAATAAAACTAGACCAAACGTTGGAATACTCTGGTTTTAAATTAACCAATTTTTCATAATAGATTGATGCTTCTTTCATATTGTTATAAAAAAAATTCATTTTTGCTAACGCTTCTAAAATTTTTGGGTTTTCTTCATCCTTTCTATATTCTTCAATTAAATGCTTTTCTAAATAAGTAAAATCAACTGCTTTTACGCTAGCGACAATTAGATTATAAAATACTTCTCGATTTGATTTATCAGCTAAATAAATTTTTTCAAAGCAATAGGCTGATAATTTAAAATCATCAATTTTTGAATTAGGATTTAGTGCTTTAGAAACCGCATAAAGATTTAAAATATTATTAGGTAATTTTTTTAATTCGCCCAGACTTTCAATGGAAAATTCAATTTCAGTAAATTTTTTTTCAGTGAAAAGTTTTTTTAGCTTAATTATTAGATCTGTAGACAAGATCATTCGTAATTTTAAGCTGGCTTATTCATTGAATTAAAAAAATCAGAATTGTTTTTTGTATCTTTTAATTTTGAGCTGATAAACTCTATAGCATCCATTGTACCCATAGGTGCTATAATTCTTCTTAATACATTCATTTTTTGTAAATCATTTTTGTCAAACAACAATTCTTCTCTTCTTGTACCAGATTTTGTTATATCAATTGCTGGGTATATTCTTTTATCAGCTATTTTTCTATCAAGAACTGTTTCACTGTTTCCTGTTCCTTTAAATTCCTCAAAAATTACTTCATCCATTCTACTTCCTGTGTCTATCAAAGCTGTAGATATGATAGTCAATGAACCACCTTCCTCGATATTCCTCGCTGCGCCAAAAAATCTTTTGGGTCTTTGTAGGGCATTTGCATCTACACCTCCTGTTAAAACTTTACCTGAACTTGGTATCACTGCATTATACGCCCTTCCTAGTCTTGTAATTGAGTCTAAAAGAATAACTACGTCTTTCTTGTGTTCTGTCAATCTTTTTGCTTTTTCAATTACCATTTCAGCAACAGCAACGTGACGTTGGGCAGGTTCATCAAATGTTGAGCTTATCACTTCGCCTTTTACTGTTCTTTGCATATCGGTTACTTCTTCTGGTCGTTCATCTATTAATAAAACGATTAAGTAACATTCTGGATAATTTTTTGCTATTGAGTTTGCAATACTTTGCAAGATCATTGTTTTTCCAGCTTTCGGTGGTGATATAATTATAGATCTTTGACCTTTACCAATTGGACTAACCAAATCTATCAACCTTGGGGTAAGGTCTTGTTTTTTATCTACTTTTGTCATTTCAACTTCCATAACAAGTTGCTTGTCAGGATAAAGAGGCGTTAAGTTATCAAATGCTATTTTGTGTCTAGATTTATCTGGCTCCTCAAAGTTAATTTTTGAAACTTGAAGTAAAGCAAAATACCTTTCTCCCTCTTTAGGTGCCCTAACAGCTCCTTCAACAGTATCACCGGTTCTTAAACCAAATTTTCTTATTTGACTTGGACTTACATAAATATCATCAGGACCTGGCAAGTAATTAGACTCCATCGCTCTAAGAAAACCAAACCCATCTTGGAGTAATTGCAAAACTCCTGCTCCGGTAATTTCTTCTTTCTCAGCAACTTTTTTTAAAATTGCAAAGAGGATTTCCTGTTTTCTAAGAGTACTAGCATTTTCTATCCCAAGTTCTTCTGCTTGAGTAATAAGCTGTTCAGATGATTTTAATTTTAATTCTTGAATGTTCATGATTAGATTATTAAGGACTTAATAATAATTATAATATATATACTAATTAATATTATTCAACCCTAGATGGGCTTAAAAATAACTACAAAAATGATAAAAATTAGTAATAAAGTGGGTATTTCATTAATGTATCGATAATATTTATGGGAGTGCTTGTTTACGTTTATTTTGAATTGTCCCAGAAGTTTTCCAAGATAAAAGTGATATAAAGTTAAAATAGACACTAAAACTAATTTCAATATCATCCATTTTTGCCCTAATTGCTCAAAACCTATCTCATGTATTAATATCAATCCAAATATCCAGGATAGCGTCATTGCAGGAGTCATTATGTAAAAAAAAAGTTTTTTTTCCATAACTTTAAATATTTCTGATACCAATGGGTTGTTATTATTTTGTGAATGGTAAACAAAAATTCTTGGAAGATACAAAAGACCAGCCATCCAAGAGATCACCGCTATCAAGTGAAGAGATTTAAAAAGTAAATATGTGTTCATTAATTAAAGGTTTTTTTTAATCAATGATTTTAGTAAAACTATATGATCATCATTGTCGTTTAAACACGGTACCATATCAAAATTTTCACCGCCAGCTTCTAAGAAACTTTCTTTGCCTTGAATAAGTATTTCCTCTAATGTCTCAACACAATCTGAAGAAAAACCAGGGCAAATTGTAAGAACATTTTTAATACCCTCGCTCGGCAGTTTTTCTAAAGTCTTATCCGTATAAGGTTCAAGCCATTTTTGAGGACCAAATCTTGACTGGAATGTCGTCTTAAGTTCTACCTGATTGAATTTTTCAGAAATAAGCCTAGTAGTTTTCTGACAATAGCAATGATATGGATCTCCTTTGTCAAAATACTTTTGTGGTATGCCATGATAAGATGCAATTATTATATCTGGTTTCCAATTTAATTCGTTAATTTTCTTGTTAATCGAATTCACTAACGCATCAATATATAAAGGATGTGATTCATAATGTGGAACAATTTTTATAGATGGCTGCCATCTCATTTTCATTAGTGTTCTATATACTTCATCACAAACGGTGGCTGTCGTTGCGGCAGCATATTGGGGATACAAAGGGAGTATAACTAAGTTTTCACAACCTTTATCATGTAAATCTTTAATTTTGCTCTTAATACTCGGATTTCCATACCTCATAGCACAATCAACGATTATATTTTTTTCATGTATTGAATTAGACAATTTTTTAGCTTGTTGTTGAGTGTAATAAAGAAGAGGAGAGATATTTTCATTTTTCATCCAAATTTCTTTATAGGCTTTAGCAGTTTTAGATGGTCTTAAATTTAATATGAAAACATTAAGAATAATTTGCCAGATAATGGGATTAACTTCTATAACTCTCCTATCAGATAAGAATTCTTTTAAATATTTTCTAATATCAAACCAACTTGTTGAGTCCGGAGTGCCTAGATTTATAACTAAAACGCCTGTTTTACCAAAATTGATAGATGGGTGGTTTAATTTTTCTTTCATTAATAATTTTTCACAGTTTTTACCAAGTAGTCCATCATCATAGGGTCTGTTTCTGGAAGCACACCGTGGCCTAAATTAAATATATAAGGATGATCTTTAAATATATCCAGATACTTTTTAGCTTCTTTTTTAAGATTATCTTTGTCAGTAAGTAAAATTTTAGGATCCATGCCTCCTTGCACTGGAATTTTGATTTTTTTTTCAATTTGTATCGGATCAACATTATAATCAATACAAATCGCATCCGGTTTAACAATTTCACAATATTTACTATAATTTTTTATATCTCGAGGAAAACATATTACTGGTACATTTAAAGACTTAGTAAATTCAACTAAAGAACAGGTTGGATTATAAACATATAAATCAAGATCTTTGTCCTGTAATAATCCTGCCCAACTATCAAAGATTTGTATTATCTCTGCACCACTATCAATTTGATTTCTTATGTGCACCTTTAAAAATTTTTCTATAATCTTTAGTATTTGTTGAATGAGAGATTGATCATCAAAAAAGTTTTCATTCAAAGAATGTTTTGGTGATTGTTTATTAAGAATATAAACCAGTAATGTCCAAGGGGCTCCAACGAAACCTATGGTGATTTTGTTCTGTGTTAAACTATTATTCTTTACTAAATTAATCGCTTTATAAACAGGATTAACTCTATCTGTAAAATCATTTTCTGTAATTCTAGATATTTGATCTAAATTAAGATCACCAAGAATGGGTCCAATATTTTTTTTAAACTCAACTTTCTGTCTAATGCCATAAGGTAAAAGTAATATATCAGAAAAAATTATAGCTGCATCCAAATCAAATCTTTTAAGAGGTTGTAATGTTATTTCAGCTGATAAATTTGGATTTAAACACAACTTTATAAAATCAGTATTTTTTGCTCTAATTTCTCTAAATTCTGGTAAATATCTTCCTGCTTGCCTCATTATCCAAATAGGATTTAAATCAGTTTTTTTATCTTTAATAACCTTTGTGATATCAGACATATTAATAATTAAATTTACTTAATAGTATTTGTAATAGAAGCTGTGAAATACGTGGATTAAATTTTATATACATTTTATAAAGTGGTTATTAACATTTAAAAGTAAAATTTAGACATAATATATAAGAAATATTGAAGCTTATTACCAATATTTCGATTTATCGAGAAACTTTGTACAAATGTTTAAAATTGTTAATAAAACCCTTGTTTTACAATGGAAATTTAAAAATGTTAAAATTATACAATATGCTTTAAATAATAAGTAGTTATTAACATTAAATACATGGCTAATACATATCAAATTTATCTAATTTCCGACTCGACGGGAGAAACTTTAGATCGTATTTTTACTGCAATTAAAGCTCAATTTAAAAATATTAAATATAATATTCACACTTTTTCTTTTACCAGAACCAATAATCAAATTTCTAAAATTTTATCAGAGGCAGAAAAAAAAGATAATTCTATAATTTTATATTCTATCGTAGATAGTAATCTCGCTAAATTTTTAGCTAATACTAGTAATGAAAAAAAAATACCTTGTTTTGGAGTTTTGGGAGATTTAATTTTAAGTTTTTCTAAATTACTAAATCAAAAAGCTTCTCACGAACCAAGCGGTCAATATGCTCTAAACGATGAATATTATAAAAGGATTGAAGCAATTCAATTTACAATGAATCATGATGATGGAAATTTAATTAAAGAAATAAAAAAATCTGATATAATTTTATTAGGCGTAAGTAGAACAAGCAAAACACCTACAGCAATTTATCTAGCTAATAAGGGTTACAAAACCTCAAATATTCCTTTGATAAACGAAAATTCGATTCCTTCTGTTTTAAAAGAAAATCCAAAAATTTCTTGTGTTGTTGGATTAAGTACAGAGCCAGACCGATTAGTTGATATAAGAAAAAATAGAATGAATTCTTTAAAAGAGACTGAAAATAAATCTTATACAAATTTAGAAAATATTAAAAAAGAGGTTAGTGATGCTAAAAATACTTTTAAAAAATTTAAATGGCCAATGATTGATGTAACTAGAAAATCAGTTGAGGAAACTGCTGCTTCAATAATAAAAATATACGAAATATTTAATCAAAATGATTAGTTTAATTCTTGCGTCGAAAAGTAAGGTTAGAAAAGAGATCTTGGAAAAAAATAAAATTGCTGTATCAATTCAACCATCAACAGTTGATGAGGATCCAATTAAACAGAGTCTTCTTAAAGAAAAGGCTACACCTGAAATAATTTCAAAAAATTTAGCGGAAATAAAAGCTACTAAAGTTAGTTTTAAAAACTTTGATGCTTTAGTTTTGGGCGCTGACAGTGTGATAGATTTAAATGGAGAATTGATTTCAAAACCAAAAAGTAGAGATGAAGCATTAGTTATTTTAAAAAAATTGAATGGTAAAAAACATAATCTAGTTAGCTCTGCTTGCATTTCAAAAAATGGGTCGATGATTTGGAATTATACTGACAAAGCAACACTTACAATGAAAAAATTTAGTGAGAATGATTTAAAAAACTATCTAGCTAAATTATCAGATGAAGCGTTATATTCATATAATGTTTATCAAATTGAAGGAGAAGGAAGAAAATTATTTTTGAAGATTGAGGGAGATAAGGATACAATTATGGGTCTTCCAATAAAAAGAATTAAGGAATATCTAGATAACTATAAATAAAATGAGAAGATATTTAGTAATAGGAAATCCTATAGATCATTCATTGTCACCACAATTACATAATTATTGGTTTAAAAAAAATAACATTAATGGTTTATATGAAAAAGAAAAATTGAGTGAAGATAGCCTTCAAAATCTCGTCGCTAATATTAAAAACAAAAAAATTGCTGGTATTAATATAACGGTTCCTTTTAAGAAAAAAATTATACAACATTTAGATGAGCTTAGCTCTGAGGCTGCAAAAACACAGTCAGTTAATACAGTTGCTTTAAAAAACAACAAGGTTATAGGTTATAACACCGATATAGCTGGTTTTGAGTCTGCTTTAGAATTTAAAAAATATAATCCGAATAAAAAAAAAGTTCTAATCTTGGGTGCTGGAGGGGTAGTATCATCTTTAATTTTTGCTTTATACAAAATGAAAGCTTCAAGCGTTATTGTATGCAACAGAACAAAATCTAAAGCTGAAAATTTAAAAAATTTGTTCAATAACTTAAAAATAGTAAATTGGGGTGAAATGCCCGAATTCGATATGGTTATTAACGCAACCAGTGTAGGTTTAAAAAGTGATGATGAACTAGAACTCGATTTCTCAAAAGGCGGAAAAGGAAAATTTTTTTATGATGTGATTTATAATCCGAAGGAAACAAATTTTCTCAAAAAAGGGAAAGAACTAGGGAATGAAACTGAGAATGGAAAAAGGATGTTCATTTATCAAGCAGCAGAATCTTTCAACATTTGGCATGGTTTGAAACCAGATATAAATGAAGAAACTAGTTCACTGTTAGATGTATGATTAGGATTGGTATTTTAGGTGCAATTGGTTCAGGTAAAAGTTTTATAGCAAACAAATTTGGCTATCCAGTTTTCAACGCAGATCAAGTAGTAAGTGAATTATATAAAAAAGATAAAAAAATTTTTATTAAATTAAAAAGAAAATTGCCCAAGTATTTAAATTCTTTTCCAATAGATAAAAATGAAATTACTTCAGCAATATTAGCGAATAAAACCAATCTTAAAAAAATCATTTACATTGTTCATAACGAGGTGAGAAAAAAACTGCAAATTTTTTTGACAAAAAATAAAAGCAAAAAAATAGTTATTTTGGATATACCACTTTTATTAGAAAATAAGATTTACAAAAAAAAAGATATTCTAATTTTTGTGCAAGCTAAAGAAAAAGACATTTTAAAAAGATTAAAAAAAAGAAAAAATTTTAATTTAAAACTAATTAATAAATTTAGAAAAATTCAATTTAAACTAGATTATAAAAGAAAAAAATCTCATTTTATTATCAAAAATAATTTCACTAATAGATTTATAAAAAAAGATATAAATGTTATTTTGAAGAGATTTATATAATGAAAGAAATAGTTTTAGATACAGAAACAACTGGTTTATCCATCAAAGATGGTCACAGGATAGTCGAAATTGGGTGTATTGAATTGGAAAATTTGATACCAACTAAAAATAAATTCCATTGCTATTTAAACCCTGAACGAAAAGTATCTGATAGAGCTTTAGAAGTTCATGGATATACAGACAAATTCTTATCTGATAAGAAAAAATTCTCAGAAATTGCTGATGAATTTCTCTCTTTTATAGAAAATAAAAAACTTATCATTCATAATGCAGAATTTGATCTTTCACATATAAATAATGAATTAAAAATAATGGGAAAAAGCACAATTAAAAATGAATTTACTGACACCCTGGTTCTTGCTAGAAATAAATTTCCGGGGTCGTCAATAAGTTTGGACTCATTATGCAAAAGATACAGAATTGATAATTCTAAAAGAACTCAACATACTGCTTTAATTGACTGTGACTTACTAGCAAAAGTTTATATAAACTTAATTGATCAAAAAGAACCTAAACTTAATTTTCAAAATCAAGAAAAAGAAGATTTAAAAATTACAAATGAGAATTTTTTATATTCTAGAAAGGTTGTACAACTTACCGAAAAGGAAAAAACGGATCACTCTATATATTTAAAGTCAAATTTAAAAAAGAACTTTTTTAATTAAATTTTTGATTGTATAATTTTTCAAAATCAATTTTTTTATCAAATTTAATTTCAGGATATCCTGAATTATGCAACAAGTTTAAAAATGAAGTTTCCAAACTTGGGTAGATTTCTTTTTGTACATCACAAAGTATTATTTTTTCCAAATCCTTTTTTTCTTTAATTTCATCTCCAACTTTTATTATTGTAGCATAAATGATTTCAAAGTAAGATTTCTTATTGTTTGGCTCTTTATCTTCAAATTTTAGGGTTGTATTTATTTCAACAAGTTTATTTTTTAGTGGTTTAGAAGTGATATCGATATTAAGATAATATTTTGAAATCATATCTTTTACAAAAAGATAAGTTTCAATATCAGGAGTCTCACTAGACATATCTTTAATGTACTTTCCTAAAATTTTATAATTTTCGCTCATCGTCGTCTTTAATTTCTTCAAATTCTCCATCTATAAATTCTTTATTTTTTTTTGAATTGTTTTTAATATTATTTAATATTTTTCCAAAAAATAATTTTCTTGTTAAAGGAAACACTAATAGAAAACCAAGTACATCAGTAGCAAATCCAGGTATAATCAAAAGTAGTGCCGCAAATGCTATAGCTGCTCCCGAAATAATTTCATATGCTGGTAATTCGTTTTTAATAAGTTGGGAAAGACCAGATCTTAAAGTATTTAATCCCTCATATCTCGCATACATTACTCCAATAATTGCTGTAATAAATATTAGAGATATGGTGTAAAAAGCACCGATCTTAGAGCCAATTTTAATAAATAAATATATTTCAGTAATTGGAACCAAAATAATAGATAATATAACTGTGTTCATTTGTCTTTAATGTAATTGTTAGTTGAAATTAATCAACATAGTAATTAAATTAGAAGTAATGAATTATAGTTTTGAGTACATAGATATAATTTTACTAGCAATGATAGCAGGTTTTATTATCTTACGATTAAGAGGTATTTTAGGTAAAAGAACTGGTTTTGATGGTAAAACACCTCAGCAATTTCAAGAAATAATAAAAAATATTAATCCTGATATAGTTAATAACCAAAAGGAAAACTTTGATGAAAGAGCTAAAAAAGATTTCCTAAAGGGCGCACAAATTGCTTACGAAACGATAATTACAGATTTTAGCGACGACGATAACAAACTGATTAAAAGCAAACCACTGTTAAGTCAAAAAATACAAAATCAATTCAATGAGGCTCTTAAAGAAAGAAATAACAGAGGACATTTTGCAGAAATTACTTTTATAGGGGTAAATTCAGCAAATATTAAGGAGCATAAAAAAGTTAATAATATGTTAAAAGTTACTGTCGATTTTGTAGGTGAAGTAATCACTTGTATAAGAGATAAGGACAAAAAGATTATTTCAGGAGATCCAGATAAGATTAAAAAAATCTATGATACTTGGGTATTTTCAAGAGATATTACCTCTAATAGTCCCAATTGGAAACTAATTGATATTTTAACTTAGTTGAACAATAAAATTTCAGACAAAGATAAAATTGACTGG
>MDTB01093973.1_pt1 | contig 10331 bp, 7 predicted proteins | sample 811161 | NCBI WGS metagenome assembly MDTB01 (sample SAMN05326650, study PRJNA326480) | marine metagenome | isolation source: seawater | place: Mediterranean Sea | collected 2009
GGCAGGTTATTAGTTTTTTCCAGTCAGTATAATCAAATTTCAAGACATCCATCTTATTTTCATAATGAGTACGATAACAGCGTATTAAAATTATATCTTATTCAACATTTTATCCCACCAACTAACTCACTCATTAAAAACACCTTTTCGTTAAGTCCAGGAGAAATTATTACTTTTAATATAAAAGGTGAAAAATTTTCAAAAAAATATTGGAATTACCCAGATTATGAAGAAATAAAATTTTCGAAAAATGAGGCGATCAACCGCGTTGAAGAACACTTAAAAGATGCTGTGAAATCTGAGCTTGTTTCAGATGTTCCTATTGGTGCTTTTTTATCCGGAGGTGTTGATTCACCGTTAATTTGCTATTTTGCATCTTTAGAAAATGATAGAAACTTTAAGACTTTTTCTATTGGAAGTGATAGTAGAAAACACGATGAAACAGCGTTGTCTTCTTATTATGCAAACTTTTTAAAGTCAAAACATAGCATTAAAACAATAGACGCTGCAAATACAGCAGATGATTTAGAAAAAGCTGTTTCAAGTATTGGTGAACCATTTGGAGATTTTTCATTAATTCCAATGTGGGAGATAAGTAAACTAGCTAGTAGTTCAGTAAAGGTCTCTTTATCTGGCGATGGAGGGGATGAGTTGTTTTTTGGTTATGAGAGGTTTCAATCAATCGCAAAAAATTATCATTATTGGAGAATGCCCTTTGCCTTCCGTTATATTTTACGTGGTATGGATAAGATTATTTTCAATGAACAAAACATAAATGAATGTATCTTAGCGAACACGCCTGGTGATTCACATTTTGGTTTACACAGTCATATAGCACCAAAAGTTTTAGATATGATTGCACCATCAATTATGGAAAAAAACCTGCCAATAAATTTTGATACATATAAATATTCTTTGCCAAGAACTGGTGATGAGTTAATGTATTTAATAAGGAAAGCAGAATTTTATGGTATGCTTCAAAAAACTCTATTAAAAGTAGACCGGACATCAATGGCTCATAGTTTGGAGGTACGAGTTCCGTTTTTAAAAAAATCTTTTATAGAAAAAATTTTTAAACTAGGAATACCTGTTCACTCACCAAATAAACAAAGAAAAAGATTGTTATATGAATTATTGGGAAAAAAATATCCACATTTCGAACATGAAAAAAATAAAAAAGGGTTTTCAATCCCGCTATCTAAATGGATAAAAGATGATTACAAAGATATGTTTTACGATACCCTCCTAGAAAAAAAATTTTGTGAAATGTTTGGATTTAATAAGAATCAAATTGAAAGAGTTCTGGATTTACATGTTAAAGGACTTTATGATTTTAAATGGTTATTATTTTCTCTATATAGTTTATCAATATGGTTAAAATTTCAGAAAGTAATAATTGAAAGACCTTAAAACTATTTTATATACCATACCAAATTTTGATACTGCTGGAGGAGGGAAGGCATTATTAAATATAGCGAGAAGATTAGATCACAATATTTTTAGATCAGAGATATGTTGTAATCATACCAAAGGAGATTATTACAAAGAAGTCGAAAAATCTCAGATTCCAATACACATTCAAAACACTACCTTAAATATGATACCCAGAATTAATGGACTTATGAATTGTATAAAACTTGCACACTATTTTAGAAGTCTAAATGTAGATTTAATTCATTCTTTTTATTACGGTCCTGATTATTCTGAGGCTTTTGCCGCTCGACTTGCGGGCATTCCTTGGATATATACAAAAAAGAATATGAATTGGGGAAATAATTCAAAGAATGGATGGAAATTGCGTTCAATATTTTCTAAACATATTTTAGTTCAAAATAAAGATATGATAAAGAAATTTTTCCCCAAAAAAAAGAACGTTTCTCTGGTACCGAGAGGAGTAAATACAAATAAATTCATGCAACAAGAAAAATGTGATGAATTACTACTTAAACATAATATAAAAACAAATGAAAAGATTATTATAACTGTCGCAAATCTAGTGCCGGTAAAAAATATAGATTTTCTTTTAACAACATATGAAAAAATTTGTGTTGAAAAGGACAATACAAGATTATTTATCATTGGTGATAAGGAAAATGAATACGGAAAAGAATTAGAGCGGAAAGCCAAGCTTTCAAAATTTTCAGATAGAATAAGCTTTACTGGTAAAGTTCAAAATATTTCTGAGTATCATTCTATTGCAGATATATTTGTATTGCCAAGCAAAAAAGAAGGTTGCCCAGTTTCTTTGCTTGAAGCCATGTCTTCAGGATTACCAATTGCTGCTAGTAAAGTTCCTGGAGTTAAAGATGTACTAGAACCTTTTCCTGAGAATATGTTTCCGTCTAATAACATGGCAAAACTTAAAGCTTTGATAATCAAATTGCTTGATAACAAATCTAATGGCACAAAATTAAGAAATCACGTAATTAGGAATTATGGAATTTATAGAGAAGTTTCCAATCATGAATCTATTTATAAACAATGTTTAAACCTTTAATATCGATTATAATACCAGTCTTTAACGGTGAAAAACATTTAATAAAATGTTTTTCAATTGTAGATAAACAACTATTTAACAATATTGAGATATTGTTTATTGATAATAACTCAATAGATAAATCAGCTGAATTAATTAAGAAATATTGTGAAAGAAAAAATAATGCAAAATTATATTTTTGTGAAAAACAAGGTCCAGGTGCTGCAAGAAATCTAGGCATGAAAAAATCAAAAGGTGATTATTTTTCATTTTTAGATGTTGACGATGAAATAATGCCAAATAAATTTGACGTTCAATTAAATGCATTTAATCAGTATCCCAATGCATGTATGGTAGTTGGGCAGACTTTGAAAGTATACAAAGATGGTAGAAATTATAATCCAAATGAAAATAAGTTCTCTTTAGGTTTAAACTCATCACCTGGAATCGGTTTTTTTTGGCTTAAACAATTCCAGCATAATCCACACATTAGTGGTGTTTTAATAAAAAAGGCCATAATTCAAAAAAAAATAGATTTTCCTGAGAAATTATTTTTTGGTGAAGACGTAGCATTTTTTGTAAAAGTTGGTTTATCTTCTAATGTTGTTGTAATCGACAAACTGGTAAGCATTTATAATCGCCATAATAATTCTGCTATATCTATCTCTAATCAAGAAATTTCAATAAATGAGCGCTATTTACAGTTTTTTTTAAAATTTGGATTCCCATATTTTAAAGAAATAAAGAATTTTTCACATAAGAAAGCTGCGTTGAAAATTTCGTACTTTATGTCATTTAAGTTGCTAATGAAATTGATTTTTATTTCTGATAATAAAAGATACCAAAAATTCAGTGATTTTGAAAATCAGTGGTATCCTAATTATTTTTACTTCTATTATTTACTTTTTAAAATTTTACCTTTTAAGTACGCAAATTATGTTTTCGAATATTTCGAAAAGGAAGATATGGGAATATTAGATGGTTGAAAAAATATAATTAACAACTCTTTTTTAATGAAAAAAAATAAAATGTTTAAAGAAGTAAGATCGCCAAACACAAAAATAAAATGTATTGATTATTCTTCAATCGCAGTATGGTTTTCAACTGGATTTTTTTTAGGTAACAAACACTTTTACTCTGATAAAGTTTATGAATCTCCAAATCTTGGCCCAAATATTGAATGGTTTTACAATCCACGAGATATTTCTTTCAATCAAGCAGTAGATGAATTTGCAAATCTTTTTGAATCTTTAATTAAAAAGGAGGTAAAAGGAAAAAAAATTATTCTTCCTATTTCAGGAGGTCTTGATTCTAGAACAATTGCGGCTGCTTTAAGTAAAAAGCAAAATAATATAGTAGCAATTTCTTATGAATTTGACGGTGGTATTAAAGAAACGGAATATGCAAAAAGAATAGCAGAAATTCTTGATTGGGAATTCCATAGTTTTACAATTCCAAATGGTTATTTATGGGGAAAATTAAGTGAGATGTCCCTTATAAATAATTGTCTTATTGATTTTACACATTCTAGACAAGCCGCGGTCATTGATCAAATTTCTTATTATGGTGATTTATTGATTTCAGGTCAATGGGGAGACGTATTGTTTGATAATCCAGGGATAAAATCGAATGCAAATCTTAAGGATCAAATCAGATTTATTACAAAAAAAATTGTAAAGCCTAGTGGCTTTGAATTAGCATCAGCATTGTGGAGATACTGGAATATTAAGGGTAGTTTTGAGAATGAATTAAATAAAGAAATAAAGAATTACTTATCTGATATTAAAATTAGTAATCCTATCAGTAGAGTAAGAGCTTTTAAATCTATTCATTGGGCTAATCGATGGGCAAACGAAGGTCTAAAAATATTTACTAGCCGCAATGAAATGTTTATTCCTTACTACAGCAATGAAATTTGTGAATTTATTTGCACAGTTCCTGAAGAATATCTGGCAGATAGAAAAATTCAAATTGAATATATTAAGAGAAAATCTCCAGAATTAGCTAGTGTGTTGTGGCAGAAATACGATATGAACTTATATAAATATAAATACTTTAATAGTATTTACTATCCTTTGCGTATTAGTAGATATTTGGATCGAATTTTCAAAGAAAAAATACTAAATATACCCTCCATAATTGAACGAAACTGGGAGTTGCAATTTTTAGGCAAAGAAAATGATATCCAGCTCAAGAAATGGCTATTTGATAACCCTGAATTAAATAAGATAGTACCTAATAATATTGTTGAGGATTTTTATAATAAATTTAAATATGTTAATAAAATTAAATACAGTCACTCTATAGGGATGTTACTATCATTGTCTGTTTGGACTAAAAAATTTTGGAGACAAAAATAAAAATTGCTATTTACGATGGCGTTATCCCATCATCAGTATTTATTGAAAATCTTATAGGATCACTGTCCAAACAGGATGTTGAAATATATTTATTTGGCAGACTATCAGATAAGACCGTCAATTATCCAAATAATGTAAAAAAAATAACATATCCAGAAAACAAAGTTGGGACCATAGGATTTGTTTTAATGCAAATATTATTTATGCTATTTAGGCACCCAATAAGGCTTAAAAAGATTTACCTTCATTATAGATTTATATCAAAAAAAGAAAAAATATATTTTTTAAATTGGTGCAAAAATGTTTTACCTGTGATCAATAACCTGCCAGATATTTTCCATTTACAATGGGCAAAAGCGCTGCCAAAGTGGTTTTTCTTAAAAGATTTATTCAATGTTAAAATAGCATTAAGCCTTCGGGGCGCACACATTAATTATTCTCCTCTAGCAAATAAGGAATTAAAAAATATTTATAAAAATTTATTTCCTCATGTTGATGTTTTTCATTCTGTTTCTAACGCTATCAGAAATGAGGCAATAAAGTATGGTGCCTCAGATGAAAAGATAAAAACAATTTATTCAGCCATTGATCTCAAGAAAATAAATATCTACAGAAAAAAGAAGTGGTATAGCAATAGTACCTTCAATTTTATTTCAGTTGGCCGACACCATTGGAAAAAGGGCTATCCCTATGCATTACTGGCAATAAAAAAATTATTAGAAAAAAATTTAGATATTCATTACACCATAGTAGCTAAAAACGATCCCTCCGAGGAGGTTTTATATCATATAAATGATTTATCCATTAAAGATTATGTTTCTCTTCTTTCTATGGAATCCCAAAAAGAGGTATATCAAAAAATGTCTAAATCGGATTGTTTACTTCTTCCAAGCGTGGAGGAAGGAATTGCAAATGTTGTATTGGAAGCAATGGCAATTGGACTACCAGTTATTAGTAGTAATTGTGGTGGTATGAGAGAGATAATAACAGATAAAAGTAAAGGTTTAATTTTTAAATTACGTGATACCTCAAATTTAGTTTTTGTAATGAATAATATCATGAATATGAGCGAACGCGAAAAAAGAAAAATGGTTATAAATACAAGGATTCACATTGAAAAAAAGCATGATTATGATGGCTTGGGTTACAAAATGTTCCAACTTTATAGATCAATTAATAATTATAAGAATAAATGCTAACTTTAAGTAGAAAATTTAGAAAAAGTACTTTTCGAAAGTTGTGCTTTAAATTATTAACAATTAAAAATATTTAAGATGAAAATGATTATTGGCTTTGTAATTCCAAGATTTTCTTCAATATCAGAAACTTTTATTAAATCAAAGATCAAAATATTAGAGAGCCTCGGCCATGAAGTAACTATTTTTACTAAGCTTACTGTAAATAGTGATCATTACAAAATAGTTCCAAATCCTAAAACTAATGAATTATTATTTATACAAATGATAAAAATATTATTTCAATATTTTATATTATTTCTCAAGCGTCCAAAAGTGTTTTTTAACTTTCTTAAATTTGAAAAACAGGACAGTGTATCTTTTATAAATAGATGGAAAAATCTTTATCTGAACTCCCACATATTAAAAGAGGATATAGATTGGTTACACTTTGGTTTTTCAACCATGTCAATAAACAGAGAAAACACTGCTTTATCTATGTCAATCCCTATGAGCACAAGTATCAGAGGCTACGATATTTGTGTATATCCATTAAAGAATTTAGAATGTTACAAGAAGCTTTGGTTAAAAGTCGATAAGGTACATTCAATCTCCAAGAATCTTATAGAGATTTCAGGAATAAACAACTTTGATGGTGATATACCTTATAATATTATTTCGCCAGCAATAGATATTGATACTTTTAAGTGCTCCGATAAAAAGATGAATAGTAATATCAAAAAACAAAAGCTTCAATTTTTAACTATTGCTCGATTAAATTGGATAAAAGGTCTAGAATTCACCTTAGAGGCTTTAGCACTGCTACTGTCCAAAGGAGTTGACTTTCATTATAATATCATAGGATCAGGTGGAGAATATGAGAGATTAATATTTGCCACTCATCAATTAGAATTAACAAAACATGTTAGTTTTTTAGGAATTGTAAATCATAAAGAAACTTGCCAATTTTATGATAGTTCCGATATCTATTTGCAATACAGTATTAATGAAGGATTTTGTAATAGTGTTTTAGAAGCACAGTGCATGGGGCTAATTACCATAGTATCAAATTCAGGTGGATTAACTGAGAATGTTATCCATGAGAAAACAGGATGGGTAGTAGAAAAAAATTCACCGCAGAGTCTGGCCGATACAATTGAGAATGTGATGAAAAAATCAAACAATGAAATTTATAATGTGAGAAAAAATGCAATAAACCACATTAGAGAAAATTTCAATTTAGAAAAGCAAACCACGCAATTCGATAAATTTTTTAGTTGAAGATATATTTTGATAAAAATGATATTCCAGATAGAATATCAAGGAAATATATTTCGGACTGGATTAAACCACTATATAAAAAGTCGAGGCATGGTCTGTATGGTTTAACTTCTAAGGAACTCATCCTTTCAAAATCTCCTAATGATGCAGATGGGTTTGTATTGCCTTTAACCTGGAATTATTACTTAGAAAAAAACCAAGATAGTATGGCTATTTCTATCATTAAAAGTTATAAAAAATGGCAGAAGCCGATCTATACTTGGAATACAGGTGATTTTTCTTTGAAGATTCCTAAAGGAGAATTTATAGTATTTAAGCATGATTGCTATAATTCATTGCTCAGAGTAAATGAAATTCCATATCCAGTAATAATTAGAGATCCACTAGAGTATTTAAAAATGAGCAAAATAAATATTCTTTTGAAACAAGATAAACCTAAAGTAGGATTCTGCGGAGTAACTGAACTTGGGTTATTAGAAAACAACCTTAGAATTGGAAAGCAAAAAATAGAACAATTTATGAAAAAGTTTAATCAACCTTATTTAGATAATGTAGATATTTATTCGAGTTTCAAGTTAAGGAAACAATCTTTAACATTGTTTTCAAAATCAATTGAAATCAATACTAGGTTTATAGCCAGATCTAAGTCTAGCATCCATAAAAAAAATAAAGATCTTAAACTCGAATTTTTAAAAAATATCATAGATACAAACTACACTTTATGTATTAGGGGTGCTGGAAATTTTTCAACAAGATTTTATGAGACGATAGCACTAGGTAGAATTCCTATTCTTGTTAATACGGATTGTTCATTACCTTTAAGTAAAGCAATTGATTGGAACAAACATTGCGTAATGATAGATGAGAAAAATCTTAAAAATTCAGTTCACATATTAAAAACTTTTCATAAAAATTTATCTGAAGATGATTTTAAAAACCTACAAGAAAAAAATAGAAATCTTTGGATAAATAAATTAACGTTTAATGGTTTTCTAAACAGTTTTCAGTCTCATGAAAACTAAAGATATTAAAAATAACACTTTTGATGTTCTAACACTAATTAAACCATTTTGGTATTTTCACCTGAATTACGAAGTATCAGAAGAAACGAATGATTTTGAACCTTTGTTTAAATTAGATAAAAATTATGAATCCATAGATAGTGCAAAACTTGAAATGAAGTTTATTTTATTAATGAATGGATTCAATTGTGAAAAAGAAAAAGTAAGACAATTAACATTATCTAGTATTTATCATAGACCTAGCACCAAAGATGAATTCAGATTTGCAAGAAAACACTTTAATATAGGTTGGAGTTTAGTCTATTTAATATATCGTTTAATTACTTTAAAAAATCCATTATCTTCGATTTTATATTTTTTCCAAACACTCATGCATAAAAACAAAACAAACCTTGTATTAAATCCTGGCTCAACTAAAATAGTAGATAATTTTAAATGCAATCTAATAAAAAATAATTCACATGTCAGAATTGTTATCCCAACATATAATCGTTATGAATGTTTAAATGCATTATTAAATGATCTACAGAAACAAGATTATTTAAATTTCTCTGTTACAGTTGTTGATCAATCAAGGCCTTTCGATAAAACATTTTATGAAAAATTTAATTTAGATATCGAATTAATTCATCAAAAGAATCCTGCTCTGTGGTATGCCAGAAATAAAGCAATACTAAACTCAAATGAGGAGTTTATTGCATTATTGGATGACGATTCGCGCATAAATTCTGATTGGATAAGTAAACATCTTAAATGTCTTGATTATTATAATGCAGATGTATCAGCAGGAATATCTATTAGTTCATTTGGTTCAAAAATACCAAAAAATTATGCATACTACCGAATTGCGGATCAATTTGATACTGGGAATGCAATGCTACGCCGATATGTGTTTCAGTCATGTGGGCTTTTCGATGAACGATATGAAGGTATGCGAAAAGGTGATGCTGAGTTTGGAATCAGGATATTTCGTAATAGATTTTTATCAATTTCTAACCCCGAGGCAAAAAGAATCCATCTGAAATTTGCATTTGGAGGCTTACGCCAAATGGGCTCTTGGGATAGTTTAAGGCCAACAAACGTTTTTGATCCAAGACCAATTCCTAGTGTTTTGTACTTTTCAAGAACTTACTTTGGAGGAAAGAGGGCAGTAAAGTATTTAGTTTCGAGCATTCCTTTTTCAATGACAAAAGTAAGGTATAAAAGTAATAAATTTTTCATTTTAATAAGTATTTTTATCACAGTAATTTTTTTACCATTTATATTAGTTCAAATCATCAGATCTTGGATAGCTTCGACAGAGATGTTAAAAGCAGGTCCAAAAATTCCGAAAATTGTCTAAAACATTATTCATTTCATCAGAATTCCCTCCTGGTCCTGGAGGAATTGGCACACATGCCTTCAACGTTTCGAATACATTACGAAAAAGAAAATTAGAGGTAATTATTTGTACCGTATCTGATTATGTAAGTGATGAACAGGCAAAAAATTTTGATGATAATTCTCCCCTAAGAATTATGAGGTTTAACCGGTCTTCAATAAAAATAGTTAACTGGTTCAATAGAGTAAAAATTATTTATAGTGTTTTAATTAATGAAAAAATCACTCATGTTTTTATCTCTGGACACTCGTCAATTATGTTAATACCTATAATAAAAATTATAAGTAATGCAAAAATTATTACTATCATACATGGTTCAGAATTTAGAATAGGGATTCTGAAAATTTTTTCAAGATTATGTATTAGATTAACTGATAACATTATTGCTGTATCGAATTTTACTAAGAGTTTAATTCCTAAAAACTTGCAATTAAAAGCTATTGTAGCTCTAAATGGTATAGACCCTAACGAATGGATTCAGCCGAAATATCTTCCAAGTCTAAATAATTTCCCTGTACTTTTAACAGTAGGATCTATTTCAACTAGAAAAGGTCAACATAATATTGTGAGTGCAATACCATATATTAAAAAAATATTTCCAAATGTGCATTATCACTGTGTAGGCCAAACAAAGAA
>MDTB01094669.1_pt1 | contig 10331 bp, 6 predicted proteins | sample 811161 | NCBI WGS metagenome assembly MDTB01 (sample SAMN05326650, study PRJNA326480) | marine metagenome | isolation source: seawater | place: Mediterranean Sea | collected 2009
ATCACCTTCAGAGTTAGGTAAAACATTACTCGATAAATTGTCTAATTGAAAAATAATATTAGAGGGATATATTAAATAAAAAAGATGTCTTCATCAAAAAATCTTGATTTTGAAAAAACTTCATTTTTAAATAAATCTAATAGTGCATTCATAGAAGAAATGTATATAAAGTTTGTTAACAAAGATGTTGATCTTCCAGAAAGTTGGGTAAATTATTTTGAGGGAATTGGTGAAGAATTAAATGTAATAGCAAAAGAAATTAATGGTCCATCTTGGGGACGAAAAAAAAAAAAGATTAATATAGATGAATTACAAAGAAAAATAGAAGAACAAGATCAAAGTGATTTTGAAAACGTCAAACTTGATACTTCAGAAAAATTTAATTTTCAATTACTTTCTGACTCAAATAAGGATTCTATAAGTGCTGTAGCATTAATTAGAGCATATAGATTAAGAGGACATTTATTAGCAGATCTTGATCCTTTAGAAATGAGAGAGTCTGAGTATTTAGATGAATTACATCCAGAGTTTTATGGTTTTAAAAAAGAAAATTACGATAAAAAAATTTTCCTTAATGGAGTAATTAATCGTAAGGATGCAAACATAAGAGAAATACTTAAATTTATGAAGAAAACCTATTGTGGAAAGATAGGTTATGAGTTTATGCATATTTCAAATCCAGTTGAAAGAAAATGGTTTAGGGACAGAATAGAGCAAGATAAAAATGCACTCCAGTTTACAAAAAATGGGAAAGAAGCAATTTTAAATAAATTGGTACAGGCAGAAGGATTTGAAAAATTTTTAGCTACTAAGTATGTAGGAACAAAAAGATTTGGTTTAGATGGGGGAGAGAGTTTAATACCTGCTCTTGAACAAATAATTAAAATTGGTGGACAAAATAATATTAGAGAAGTTAAAATAGGTATGTCTCACAGAGGTAGACTTAATGTTTTAGCAAATGTTTTACAAAAATCTTATAAGAGAATTTTCAATGAATTTGCAGGCGAGCTTAATTCTGACGTTGAGGATGGTGCTGGAGATGTAAAGTATCATCTTGGAGCATCATCAGACAGGGGGTTTGATGGAAATTCAGTTCACGTAAGTTTAACAGACAACCCTTCTCACTTAGAGGCTGTTAACCCAGTTGTTTTAGGGCAGACTAGAGCTAAACAATTTTTTCACAAAGACCGAGAGAGAAATAAAGTTATACCTATTCTAATTCATGGAGATGCAGCTTTTGCAGGTCAAGGAGTTGTAGCAGAATGTTTTGCTATGTCTGGATTGCCAGGACATAACACGGGAGGAACAATTCATATTATTGTAAATAATCAAATTGGATTTACTACTAGCCCTAGATTTGCTAGGTCTTCGCCTTATCCATCAGATGTCGCAAAAATGGTAGAGGCACCAATACTTCATGTAAATGGAGATGATCCAGAAGCAGTTGTTTACGCTACTAGAATAGCTACAGAATTTAGATTAAAGTTTAATAGAGACGTAGTAGTTGATTTAATTTGCTACAGAAGATTTGGACATAATGAGGGAGATGAGCCATCATTTACTCAACCTTTAATGTATAAAAAAATTAAATCTCATCCAAGTGTATATAAAATTTATGGTAATAAGTTGGTTATTGAAAATTCAATAACACAAGAATTATTAAACCAAAATGTTAAATCTTTTAAAGATTTGCTTAACGAACAATACAAAAGTGCAAAAGATTATAGACCTAAAATAGAATGGTTTGAGGGAACTTGGTCGAGATATAAACCAGAAAGAGGCAAAGATAAAAGAGGTATAACAGGCTATGATGAGAATAAATTAAGAGTTATTTCAAATAAAATAAATATTATTCCTGAGGAAAAAAATATTCATAAAACTATCTCTAAAATATTCAATTCTAGAAAAGAAAGTATTGAAAAAGGTAAAGGAATTGACTGGTCTTCTGCGGAGGCCCTTGCATTTGGATCTTTGCTTGAAGAAGGATATCCAGTTAGATTTGTTGGACAAGATTCAGGTAGAGGAACATTCAGTCAAAGACATTCTGTGCTAAGAAATCAAATAGATAATTCTAGATATGTACCTCTCAACAATATTTCAAATAAGCAAAAACAATTTGAAATAGTTGATAGTTTTTTATCAGAACTTGCTGTTCTAGGTTTTGAATATGGCTACAGTCTTGTTGAGCCAAATACCCTTACTCTTTGGGAGGCTCAATTTGGTGATTTTGCAAATGGTGCTCAAGTGGTAATTGATCAGTTTATTGCGTCAGGAGAAAGAAAATGGAATAGAGCGTCCGGATTAGTAATGTTGTTGCCACATGGGTACGAAGGACAGGGCCCAGAACATTCATCAGCACGTCTTGAAAGATTTTTGCAGTTATGTTCAAACGATAATATGCAGGTAATGAATTGCACAACTCCAGCAAATTATTTTCATGCTTTAAGAAGACAAATGCATAGAAGTTTTAGAAAACCACTGATTATAATGACGCCAAAATCACTATTAAGAAATAAATATTGTGTTTCAAATTTAGAGGATTTTAATAAAAATAATACTTTCCATAGAGTATTGTGGGATCATGCTATAGATCCAAAATCTAAAGGTTTTATAAAGTTAAAGAAAAAAAAGAAAATAAAAAAAGTGATATTATGTTCAGGTAAAATTTATTTTGATTTACTGCATGCTAGAGAGAAATTAAAAAGAGATGATATCGTGTTTTTTAGAATTGAGCAGTTATACCCTTTTCCAGCAAAAATACTTGTTAAAGAGCTTAAACCCTATGCTAAAAATGCTGAATTTTATTGGTGTCAAGAAGAGCCAAAAAATATGGGCGCATGGTTTTCAGTGAGAGACTATATCCAATGGACATTGGACACTATTAAAGCTAGTAATAATAAGATTTCTTACATAGGAAGAAGTCCAGATGCATCTCCTGCTACAGGATATGCAAAAAGACATATTTCACAACAACAAGAAATTATTGATAAGGTTTTTATAAAAAAAGATGAATGAAAAAATTATAGTACCTGCTTTAGGAGAGAGCATCACAGAAGCAACTGTTTCAAAATGGCTTAAAAATAAAGGCGATATAGTAGAAGCTGATGAAGCATTAGTGGAGCTAGAAACAGATAAAGTAAATTTAGAAGTACCCTCACCTATAGACGGAGTTTTATCTGAAATAAATTCAAAAGATGGAGAAACAGTAGAAGTAGGGGCTTTACTTGGCTCTATTAGTAAAAATGGATCTACTCAGTTATCAGATAAAAAATCTTACAAAAAAACTGAAACTAAAAAAGTTGAAGAGGCTATTACTAAACCTACAACTGAAGAAAAAGAACCAAAAATTTTTGAAGAAAAAATTATTGAAGAAAAAATTATTGAAGAAAAATCTGAAAAAGAAAAACCTTTAGTATTAACAAAGGAAGTAAAGGAAAATAAATTAGTTTTAAAAAATACTCAGAAACTTTCTCCTGCTGTAAGAAAAATAACTACTGAAAATAAAATTGATATAAAAAAAATTAAAGGTTCTGGAAAAGAAGGTAGAATACTTAAAGGAGATTTAATTGGAATGATGGGAACAAACCCTCCGCCATCACAGAGAAAGATTAAATATGGACAAGAAGAAAGAATTAAGATGTCTAGATTAAGACAAACGATTGCAAAAAGATTAAAACAAGCTCAAGAAAATGCAGCATTATTAACAACATTTAATGAAGTTGATATGAAAAATATCATAGAAATGAGAAAAGAAAATCAAGAAGATTTTCAAAATAGATATGGAGTTAAACTAGGATTTATGTCGTTTTTTGTAAAAGCATGTGTATCTGCTTTAAAAATATTTCCAACTATTAATGCAGAAATAGAAGGAGATGAAATAGTTTATAAAAACTATTATAATATAGGTTTTGCAGTTGGAACTGATAAAGGATTAGTTGTTCCAGTTTTAAGAGATGCAGATGAATTATCATTTGCTGACATAGAAAAAAGTATTAAGAAAATTTCTGAAAAAGCAAAAGAGGGAAAATTAACAATTGAAGATCTTCAAGGTGGAACTTTTACTATTAGCAATGGAGGAATTTATGGCTCAATGCTTTCAACTCCTATATTAAATTTACCGCAATCTGGAGTGTTGGGAATGCATAATATTGTTGAAAGACCAATGGTAATAAATGGTGAAATTAAGATTAGGCCAATTATGTATCTTGCATTATCTTATGATCATAGAATAATTGATGGAAAAGAATCAGTTTCTTTCTTAAAAATGGTTAAAGAGAATCTAGAAGATCCAAGAAGATTATTTTTAAATATTTAAATGTCAGAAAAATTTCAAGTTGTTGTTATTGGTGGAGGTCCAGGAGGCTATGTGTGTGCTATAAGATTAGCACAATTAGGCTTAAAGACTGCTTGTATAGAGTCCAGAGGAACATTGGGCGGAACCTGTTTAAATGTAGGATGTATACCATCAAAAAATTTATTAAATAATTCTGAAAATTTTCATAAAGCAAAAAATCTTTCTAAAATTGGAATTGAAATTGGCGAAGTAAAATTAAACTTAGATAAAATGATGCAAAATAAAGATAAAGCAGTTACAGTTTTAACTAAAGGAGTAGAGTTTTTATTTAAAAAAAATAAAGTTACTTACTTTAAGGGCACAGGGAGCTTCAAATCAGCAAATAAAATCTCTATTCTAGACGAAAAAAAAAAAGAAATAGTTATAGAAGCTGAAAAGACAGTAATCAGCACTGGTTCTGAACCAGTTTCATTGCCTGGAATTAAATTTGATGAAGAAATAATTGTTTCATCTACAGGGGCTTTAAATTTAAAAAAAGTTCCAAAAAAAATGGTTATAGTTGGAGGTGGCTATATAGGTTTAGAAATGGGGTCTGTATGGTCAAAATTAGGCGCAGAAGTTCACGTTATTGAGTTTTTAGAAAATATTACTCCTGGAATGGATACTGAAGTATCAAAAGAATTTATGAAAATTTTAAAAAAACAGGGAATTAATTTTCATTTGCAAACTAAAGTCGAAGAAATCAAAAAAAGTTTTAAAGGTGCAATAGTTTCTACTTCTGACAAAAATGGAAAAAACCTCAATTTTGACTGTGATGTTGTTTTGATATCTGTTGGAAGAAAACCAAATACTAAAAATTTAAATTTAGATTTAGTTGGTATAGAATGTGATCAAAAACAAAGAATCAAAACAGATAAAAATTTTCAAACTAATATAAAAAATATTTATGCTATCGGTGATGTAATAAAAGGACCAATGTTAGCCCACAAAGCAGAAGATGAAGGTATTGCTGTCGCGGAAAATATTGCTGGTCAATCTGGTCACGTCAATTATGACACTATTCCCGGAGTTATCTATACTACACCTGAAGTTGCATCTATTGGTAAAACTGAGGAGCAACTAAAGAAAGCAAATATAAAATATAAAATTGGTAAATTTACATTTATGGCAAACTCAAGAGCAAAAGCTATTGATGAAGCAGATGGTTTTGTAAAAATTTTGGCTGAAGAAATAACAGATCGGGTTTTAGGAGCACATATTATAGGTCCACACGCAGGTGAATTAATTGCGGAAATTGGAGTGGCTATGGAGTTTGGAGCAAGCGCTGAAGATATAGCCAGAACTTGTCATGCACATCCAACATTCTCAGAAGCTGTAAAAGAAGCAGCTTTATCAGTAGATAAAAGAGCAATACACTCTTAAGATATTTTCATATTATAAAAATATGAAAGTACCGATTCTTATACCAAATATATTTAATCATCCCTTTACTTATAATTCTGATTTGAAGCTCAAAGAAGGTGATTATGTGGTTGTACCATTTGGAAAAAGACAAGCTACAGGAGTAGTTTGGGACGATTTTGAAAAAAAAACAAATAAGAATTTTATAATTAAAAAAGTTTTAAAGAAATTAGATATTCCATCTTTAAATAAAAATACTATTAAATTTTTAAACTGGTTTTCTGAATATAATATCATTCCTAAAGGAATGGCTTTAAAATTATTATTGCTTAGTAATAAAGCAGTTGAAAAAGTTTTAAGTGAGAATTTAGAGCAATATAAAACTACTGAAATAAAAAAAAAAATAGAACTTACAAAAGATCAAATAGTTTGTTTTAAAAAAATGAATAAATCTACTCAAAATTTTAGAGTCCATGTTTTACAAGGAACTACTGGATCAGGAAAAACCATGGTGTATTTTGAGGCTTTGAGAGAATTGTTGAACAAAGGTTTCCAAGGACTTGTTTTATTACCAGAAATTGGTTTAACAGGACAATTTCAAACTAAATTTATAGAATTTTTTGGATTTAAGCCAGCAGTTTGGCATTCTGGGATTACTAAAAAGAATAAAGAAATAATTTGGAGTGGAATTGTAAATAATAAAATTAAGGTTGTTATTGGAGCTCGATCATCACTCTTTCTTCCATTTAAAAATTTAGGGATAATTATTGTTGATGAAGAACATGATCAATCTTACAAACAAGATGAGGGAGTAATTTATAATGCAAGGGATATGGCAATATCGAGAGCTTATTTTGAAAATATTCCAATAAATTTAGTAACATCTGTCCCATCTATTGAAACTTATGAAAATATTAAAAAAGGCAAATACAGTTTATCAAAATTAGATCAAAGATATTTGAATGCATCACTCCCTAATTATGAAATAATTAATTTAAATAAAATTAAATTAGAAAAAAAATATTGGATATCAAAAGAGATGATAAAAAAAGTAAATTTTCACCTCAATAAAGGAGATCAAGTTTTATTTTTCTTAAATAGAAGAGGATTTTCACCAAATGTTTTATGTAAAAAATGTTTCAGTGCTTATTCATGTCCAAATTGTTCCGTAAATTTAGTATATCACAAGAACAAACAAAATTTACTATGTCATTACTGTGGTTATAAAACTTTATTAAGTAGAAACTGTTTGAAAAAAGGAAAATGCGATTTTATTTTTAGTGGCCCAGGTGTTGAAAGAATAGCAGAGGAGGTAAAAAAAAATTTTCCAACAAAAAAAATAGTAATTTTTTCAAGCGATACTATGAATAAAAAAAGTTCATCTGATATACTAAAAGATATTATTGATAATAAAATTCCAATTTTAATTGGAACACAACTAATCTCAAAAGGTTTTCATTTTCCAAACTTAAATTGTATTGTTGTTGTTGACATTGATTTATCATCACAAGGACATGATTTAAGAGGAGCAGAAAAAAATCTTCAATTATATCATCAACTTTCAGGGAGAGCTGGCAGAACAGGTAAATCGGCATCAGTTTATTTTCAAACTTATAGCCCTAATACTCAAATGATTTTTGATATCACTAATAAGGATCCAAATATATTTTTAGATAAAGAACTTGAAATTAGACGTAAAAATAATCTTCCACCTTTTCAAAGATTTATAGCTTTATTAATTACAGGAACTAATGAAAAAAAACTTGAAAAAGAAGCTTATAGGTTGAAAGATTTTATCAAAAATTCCTTAGAGGGAAAAATTTTAGGTCCTGTGAATGCTCCTATATTTAGATTAAAAAAGAAATATAGATTTAGACTTTTAATAAGAGCAACTAAGTCATTAAAAATTCAAAATTCATTACAAAAAAATATTCAAAAATTCAAATTATCTGCTGGAATGAAACTAACAGTTGATGTAGATCCAATAAACTTCAATTAACACTGAAAAAATAACATTTTTAGACAACGTGTTACTTGAAGAGACTAGAGTCATATGTTAATTAAAGCAGAATTTTAATAAAATTTCATTTATTTATAAGGACATAAAGTGACTAAAAATAAAGGTTTTTCTGGAACATCTGCAGGAAGATATTCACTCGCACTTTATGAGCTAGCTTCAGAAAATGATGTATTGTCTGAAGTAGAGAACCATTCTTCGTCAATTATAAATTTAATTGAAACTTCTGAAGATTTTAAATCTTTGATTAAAGATCCAACCAATACCAAAGAGGATTTACTTAAAGTATTAAATGAAATTTCAAAAAATTATAAAATAAGCGAATTGCTAAATAAGTTTTTAAGTTTTTTAGTCGTGAAAAGAAGATTTTTTTATGTGGAAAAAATATTGAAAGACTTTTTAGAAACTTGTTCAAAAAAAAGAGGTGAAATAAAAGCAGAGTTAACTGCTGCAAAAGAACTTACCGAAAATGAAATAAATGATATTAAAAATGATTTAAGTAAAAATTTTAGCTCAAAAATCAAACTAAATTATAAAAATGATCCTAGTTTGATTGGAGGTTTAATTGTCCAAGTTGGAAGTACAATGGTAGATACTTCTATTAAAGGTAAATTACAAAAAATAGAAAACAAAATGATAAAGGTCTAAATGGAAATAAACCCCTCAGAAGTAACTAAAATATTAAAAGAACAAATTAAGAAGTTTGGTGACAAAGCAGAAGTAACTGAAGTAGGCCAAGTTTTATCCGTAGGTGATGGTATTGCAAGAATATATGGTTTGGATAATGTTCAAGCTGGAGAGATGGTAGAATTTTCAGATGGATCAAAAGGTATGGCACTTAATCTAGAAAGTGAAAATGTTGGTGTTGTAATTTTTGGTGATGATAGAGCAATTAAAGAAGGAGATACTGTTAAAAGGACAGGAGCTATCGTAGATACACCTGTTGGTAAAGAATTGTTAGGTAGAGTTGTAGATGGTCTAGGGAGTCCTATTGATGGAAAAGGTGCATTAGATAAAAATATTAAAAAAAGTAGAGTTGAAGTAAAAGCTCCCGGAATCATTCCTAGGCAATCGGTTAGTGAACCAATGCAAACAGGACTAAAATCTATTGACAGTCTTGTTCCCATAGGAAGAGGTCAACGTGAATTAATTATTGGTGATAGACAGACAGGTAAAACTGCAGTTGCTATTGATGCAATAATTAATCAAAAAAAAATAAATGAAACAGACGATGAGAAACAAAAACTTTATTGTATTTATGTAGCTATTGGACAAAAAAGATCTACTGTTAGACAAATTCAAAAAACTCTGGAAGAAGCTGGAGCAATGGAATATACAACTATTGTAGCTGCTACAGCATCAGATGCGGCACCACTTCAATTTTTAGCTCCATATACAGGATGTGCAATGGGAGAATATTTTAGAGACAATGGAATGCATGCTTTGATTATTTATGATGATTTATCTAAACAGGCAGTTGCTTATAGGCAAATGTCACTTCTCTTAAGAAGGCCCCCAGGTAGAGAAGCTTATCCAGGAGATGTATTTTATTTACATAGTAGATTATTAGAAAGAGCAGCTAAGCTTAGTGATGAGCATGGTGGTGGTTCGTTGACAGCATTACCAATCATTGAGACTCAAGGTGGTGATGTTTCAGCTTTTATTCCAACTAATGTAATATCTATTACAGATGGTCAAATATTTCTTGAAACAGAGTTATTCAATCAAGGAATTAGACCAGCAATTAACGTAGGATTGTCAGTTTCTAGAGTTGGATCTTCTGCTCAAACAAAAGCGATGAAAAAAGTTTCTGGATCTATGAAATTAGAGTTAGCACAATATAGAGAAATGGCTGCTTTCGCACAATTTGGATCGGATCTAGATGCCTCTACACAACAACTTTTAAATAGAGGTTCTAAATTAACTGAACTTTTAAAACAAAAGCAATATTCACCTATGACTGTTGCTCAACAAGTAATTTCTGTATTTTGTGGAGTTAAGGGATATTTAGATAATGTAGAATTAAAAGATATTGCAAAATTTGAGACTAAAATTCTAGACAAATGTAAATCAGATAAACCAGAAATATTTGATTCCATTTCAAGTTCAGGAAAACTTGAAGAAGACACTGAAAAAATATTAATAGAATTAATAACTGAACTTAAAAAAAACTTTAATTAATAAAAATGGCAAGCTTAGATGATCTAAAAAAAAGAATTGTGAGTGTAAAATCTACTCAAAAAATAACAAAAGCAATGAAAATGGTAGCTGCGGCAAAACTTAAGAGAGCCCAAGAGAATGCGGAAAAGGGAAGACCATATTCTGAAAAGATGAATAATATAATAATTAACTTATCTAATGGGATTTCTGACAAGGAAAATGCTCCAAAATTACTTTCAGGCACTGGCAATGAAAAAATATATCTTTGTGTAGTTATGACCTCAGATAGAGGTCTTTGTGGTGGTTTTAATACTAATATAATTAAGAAGGCAAAAGCATATTTTCAGGAATTAAATAATCAAGGAAAGACTTTAAAGATTATAACAGTAGGTTCAAAAGGTTATGATCAATTAAAAAGAGTTTTTAAAAATAATATAATTGAAAATTTATCATTTAAAG
>MDTB01104160.1_pt1 | contig 10331 bp, 10 predicted proteins | sample 811161 | NCBI WGS metagenome assembly MDTB01 (sample SAMN05326650, study PRJNA326480) | marine metagenome | isolation source: seawater | place: Mediterranean Sea | collected 2009
AAGTCAGTCATCAGTACTTTGTCATCTTGCTTACTGATTTCAGTTAAATCAACTGTCCTAGTTTCTTGCACATCTACTTTTTCTACAGGTGTTGATGAACAAGCAAAAATTATAAATATCGAAAAAAGTGAAATTAATATATTTTTCATAATTACCTTAAAAATGGTGACCAAGCTGGTTCTTTTAATTCTCCATATAAAGCTGGAAGTTTAAAACTTACCTTACTACTAATATTTACTCCAGCAAGATAAGATAAATTTCCTTCTTTTGTGGAATAGATTATAACATTGCCATTTGGAGCTATGCATGGACTTTCGTCATTTTTAGTTGAAGTGAGGACTTCTAAATTTCTTGAACTTAAATCTAATTTTGCAATATTGAAGTCGGAATTTGATCGATGCACAAATATAATTTCACTTTTATCAAGGTAGGATGCTCTGGCATTATAGTTGCCCTCAGTTGTAAGTCTTCTTTTAAGCTTCGATCTTACATCTATTTCATAAATTTGAGGGCTCCCAGATCTATCTGAAGTAAATATAATTTTTCTCCCATCAGGAGACCAAGCTGGTTCTGTATCAATAGCAAGATTTTCAGTTAATCTCGTAATTTTTTTTGATTTTAAGTTAATGGTGTAAATTTCAGAGTTGCCATCTTTCGTGCTAGTGAATGCCAGATCTTTATTGTTGGGTGACCATGCTGGTGAGCTCACAGAAGATTTAGAACTTAAGATTAGACTCCTTTGACCAGTTGCTAAATTTTGAGTAAAGACTTGTGCTCGATTATTCTCGAATGAAACATAAGCTATTTCTTTTGCATCCGTTGACCAGGCTGGTGATATTATTGAATTATTTGACTTAAGAAGGACTTCTTCATTAAATCCATCTGCATCACTAATAATTAATTTATGTGTATCCGCATTTCTCGTTACATACATGAGTTTTGTTGAAGAAATTCCCTCTATACCATAAAAATATTCGTAGATTCCATCAGAGACATAATGACTTGATTGTCTGAGACTGTCAGGCAAACCTAAAACTTTTCTTTTATCTTCAATTTCATTGTAGCTAACATCAAATATTGAGTATGCAACATCAAGAGCATTATCTTCATCAAGGACTTCAATAAAAATTATCGAATCTACATCCAATAATAGCCAGTCTCTTTGAATGACTTCATCCTCATTCATAGGAATACTCAATAACTCATCAATGCCAAGCACTCTAAATTCACCTGTTCTCTTGAGATCATTTGAGATTACATTAATGATTTCTTGTCCTTTAAAGGAATTACTATTTTTTTCTAAAATTGCTATTTTTATGGGCTTAATTGCACTCTCTGTGATTTCAAGTACAAGATCTGCACTAAATTCAAAAGCTAAGAAAAATAGAAAAATTATTCTTTTCATTCTGGTTTAAACCTCAGTGTAAAATTTGAGAAATATATCTGAAAAGTTTGATCGTCTAAACTTCTGACGTATCTTATTTGTCTGTATTTTCTTATAGCATTCAATGCAGCACGATCAAATGCTCTATCTCCACTTGTTTGTTTCATTTCTATATTTTCAATTATACCCAGCCTATTGATACTTAAATTAAAATCTGCAAACATGCCTATCTCTGCGCTATTTGGTCTAATCCATAGTGCTTCTATATCTTTGATTACTTTATAACTGATTTGTTCAACAACATCAGCATTATCTATAATTCTCTTCTGAGTTTCTTCCTCTCTTAAATAATCTTCAAAATTTTTAATTTCTTTTGGCTTATCATCTTCTGATTGTTCAATAATTGTTTTTTTTTGTTCTCTTTCTTGAGGCGCAGAGCTTTTCATCATCTCTACTTTTTCTTGTAGCTCCTCATCAAAAAAATTCACGTTTGTTATCTTTCTCGAAGTGCTCACTTCGCTTTCAGTTGCAAAAAACACATAACTAAGAAAAATTAAAATATGAACTGCAATTGAGAAAAGTAACGCTGTAAACCATTTCATCATGGTTGTGTTGCTAGAGAGAAATTATTAGCACCATTTGCTTGCAGCGTGCTCAATAATTCTGCTATTGATTGATAAGAAGTATTTTGATCACCTCTCACAATAATTTCTATATCAGGATTTGTTTTCACAACTTTAGCAAAGCGATCTTCTATGAAACCCAAAGAAACCTGAACATTACTCCCGTCCTCTTCGATAAAATATTGTCCATTTGCATTTACATCAATGATAAATGGTTCACTATTTTCAAGCTCGATTTCATCAGCGGGCACACTCGGAAGATTAATATCTAATCCTTGAACTGCTAGGGGAGCGACAACCATAAAAATTACCAGCAAGACTAGCATTATGTCTACATAAGGTACTACGTTAATTTCATTTATTGCTTTGGTAGATTTGCTTCTTTTTTCTAAAAGCATTTTTTATTTTCTGTTTATTTGCATTATTAATTGTTCTGCAAATGCTAGAGATCCATTAATTAAATTATCTAGTTTTTTTGAAAATTGGTTATATGCAATTAGTGCAGGTATTGCAGCTAATAAGCCTACTGCCGTGGCGACTAAAGCTTCAGATATTCCTGGTGCAACAGAACTTAAAGTTAATTGTGCCGTTGTCGAAAGACCTTGGAAAGCATTTATTATCCCAATTACTGTACCTAATAATCCAATGTAAGGTGCACTTGAGCTTATTGTTGCAAGCAATGAAAGGTTTTTTGATAGCCTCTCCTCTTCTCTATTAACAATGACCCTAACAAGTCTCTCTGTTGATTCAACTCTATTAACTGAATTATTTTTATCTGTCATATTGTCATAGACTGAAACAAGTATTAGTTCTGATGGCTCTAGGTCTCCGATGTCTTTTTCTTTAAGTTGAAGGTAAAGATCCTCAATCTCACCACCTTCCCAAAACTTATCTTCTATTTCATGGGAAGCATCAGTTGACCTTGTTAAGGTGAAGTATTTTTCAAATATTAAAACCCATGAAGTAATTGAAGCGACTATGAGAATAGCCAATATTAATTGCACAGGCAATGAGGCTTGTAATAGTAGTTCTAGAGCATCAAAATCCACTATTTATGTCCCTCTAAATCAATTTGGTATTTCTCATTTAGTAAATAGATAAAACTCTCCCAATTTAAATCCACAAGTTTGCTTGTATCAGATAGTTGTTCATTCAAATTTTTGACCATAATTCTTACCCTAATAGGTTTATTATCAAATTTATAAACTAAAGCTGGGAACTCTCCATCGCCATTAACACCTAAGACCTGGTCCCACCAAGCGGTTGCTGGTTCAAAACCTTTTTTATAGGCTTTACACTCTATGTTCCACCTTCCAATTTTTAAGTCGGGGTGATTTTTCTCTTGGTATTGGTTCAGTATTCTTCTGACTGGTTTGATAAGGTTAAGATCTTCTTGTAATTTTTTAGCAATTTTTCTTTCGAAATCATGCCCTTTTTTTCTTTGATTAATTGTCATGATTTAAAAACTGATTCATCTAGGTCTGCATTTGTGAAGACTTCTTGAACATCGTCAAGATCTTCAATTGCATCGGTCAATTTCATGTTTTTTTCGGATTGTTCAGAATCTAAGGGGATATTTGTTTCTGTTTCCATGACTATCTCAGAAGCCTCAACTATAAAATTATCTGACTCTAGCTTTTCTTTCAAGCTGGATAAATCTTTTGGCTCACAAACAATTTCTGTTTTACTTCCATCAAGTTCATTAATATCATTTGCTCCATTTTCAGCTGCTATATCATAAAGTTTTTCATCAGATAAATCAGAATCTATAAGTAATTTTCCTTTTGCTTCAAATAAATATGCAACACTACCCGATGTTCCAAGATTGCCTCCATATTTTGTAAATGCATGTCTAATTTCTGAAACAGTTCTGTTCTTATTGTCTGTTAATGTTTTGATAAAAACTGCAACACCGCCTGGAGCATATCCTTCATAAATTACTTCCTCAAGATTTTGGCCCTCTTGGCCTCCAGCTCCTCTTTGAATTGCCCTATTTATTGTATCTTTTGTCATATTGGCTGAAAGAGCTTTGTCATAAGCAAGCCTTAATCTAGGATTATCTTCGACAATGGGACCACCATCTTTCGCCGCAACGGTAAGTTCTCTTATTATTTTTGTAAAGACTGCGCCCCTTTTTGCATCTTGTCTTGCCTTTCTATGCTTTATATTTGCCCATTTAGAGTGTCCTGCCATTAGTCCTCCTTTCTTGATATATGAAGTTCATCAAGACTTTCGTCTGTAACGGGACCGGGCGCTTCTGTTAGTAAACATAATGCTGATTGCGTCTTTGGAAAAGCTATGACATCTCTTATAGATTCGGCACCCACCATTAACATCGCTAACCTATCTAGACCAAATGCTATCCCACCATGTGGCGGACAACCTGTTGTTAAAGTTTTTAAAAAGAATCCAAATTTTTTCTGTGCTTCATCTTCTGACAATCCCAGTAATTCAAAGACTTTTTCCTGAAGAGCTTTTTTATGTATACGAATAGATCCTCCACCAATTTCCACCCCATTTATAACCATGTCATAGGCTTTTGAATTAATTTCTAATGGACTTAATTTCCCAAGCTTTTCTAATTCTGTTTCAACAGGACAGGTGAACGGATGATGCAATGAAGTTAAAGATCCATCAGAAGTTTCCTCGAACATTGGAAAATCTGTAATCCAACAAGCTTCAAAACCATCTTTCAAGAGATTTAAATCAATACCAATCTTAGCTATTAGTCTACTCATGTAGTCATTTACAATTTTTTCTTTACCGGCACCAAAAAATATTAAGTCGCCTTTTTTAACTTTCAATGCAGTCAAAATATTTTTTAAGCATTCTTCAGATAGATACTTAAGTATAGGTGATGAAAGATCTGCAATACTTCCACCATCAACTTTTATGTAGGCCAAACCTTTAGCTCCAAATTCTTTTACAAAATCTGTATATCTATCTATTTGCCCTCTTCCGATTTTTTCGCCTTCAGGAACTATCAAAGCAGCAATCCTTGAGTTTTTGTCATTAGCGGGTTCTGAAAAAACTTTAAACTCTTCTTTTTTGAAAATGTCAGATAGCTCAACCAGCTGCAAGGGGTTCCTAAAGTCTGGCTTATCACATCCAAATTTCTCCATAGCATCATGCCATTTTAATTTTGGTAACTTTCCAAGTTTTTTATTTAGAATCTTCTGAAAAGATTCGCTAATCATTTCCTCAGCGAAATTCATTACATCCTCTTCTTTAACAAAAGATGCTTCAATGTCAATTTGCGAGAACTCTGGTTGTCTATCAGCCCTAAGATCTTCGTCCCTAAAACATCTAGCAATCTGATAATACTTATCAAAACCAGCAATCATTAACATTTGTTTAAATAATTGTGGTGATTGTGGAAGAGCAAAAAAATTCCCTGCACTTGTTCTACTAGGAACAAGATAATCTCGAGCACCTTCTGGTGTGGCTTTGGTCAGTATTGGAGTTTCAATATCCACAAAATTATTACTTTCTAAATAATCTCTAATAGATTTTGTTAGGTCAGATTTTAGTCTTAGATTTTTTTGCATCTCAGGCCTTCTAAGATCTAAAGTTCTGTTTTTTAATCTTACATCCTCACCAACTTCAGATGATTGATCTAGTGGAAATGCTGGGGTCTCTGCTTTATTTAGCAATTCAATTGAACTACATTTAATTTCAATATCACCGGTTGTTAATTGATCGTTTTGAGAATCTTCAGGCCTTCCTTCAACTTGTCCAAATGCTTTTATCACGTATTCAGACCTTAAATCTTCTGCTATCTTGAAGGCTTCAACATTTTCAGGATTTACAACAACTTGCACAATACCAGTGGTATCTCTGACATCAAGAAAAATTACTCCACCATGATCTCTTCTTCTGTGTATCCAGCCACAAATAGTTACCTCTTGATTAAGATTTTTGATATTCAAATTACCGCAATGATGACTTCTCATTTTTTTTCAGATCCTTTTTTTTATTTTCACTTGCATTATCGTTGGAATGAAGGTTTTTTTTGCCTTTATCTTTAAAATCTGTTTCATACCAACCGCTGCCTTTCAATCTAAATCCTGGAGCAGATAGTAATTTTACCACTTTAGAAGATTTGTTACATTGAATGCATTCTTTGAGAGGTTTTTCACTAATTTTTTGAAAAACTTCAAAATTTGAATTACATACTTCGCAATAATACTCGTAAATGGGCATATTCCTTACTAAATTACCATATAATTAATTCAGGAGATTATAGTGTATTTCTCAAAATTATTCGTCCCCACGACCAGACAAGATCCATCAGATGCTGAACTAATTAGCCATAAATTAATGGTCAGAAGTGGCATGATTAAAAAAACTGCTGCAGGCATTTATAATTGGCTGCCACTTGGATATAAAGTCTTAAAAAAAGTTGAGAATATAGTTAGAAAAAATCTCGATAACTTTGGTGCACAAGAAATTCTAATGCCCATGGTTCAGCCAGCTGAACTATGGAAAGAGTCAGTAAGATTTGATCAGTACGGTAAAGAGCTTTTAAAGTTTAAAGATAGGTCTGATAGAGATTTTGTTTTAGGGCCTACGCATGAAGAAATAATCTGTGAAATATTTAGAAGTTATCCAATAAGTTATAAAGAACTGCCGATTAATCTATACCAAATTCAAACAAAATTTCGAGACGAAATACGTCCCAGATTCGGTGTAATGCGATGTAGAGAGTTTTTAATGAAAGATGCATATAGCTTTGATATTGATGAAAAGGGGATGGAAAAAAGTTATGAAAATATGAAAGATGCTTATGTAAGTATTTTTAACGACATAGGGCTCGATTATCGAATTGTCAAAGCAGACGCTGGCAATATAGGCGGAGATGTAAGTGAAGAATTTCATATTATTGCTGACTCTGGCGAAGATTTATTAGCAATAAGTGATTCAAGCGATTTTGCTGCTAATGTTGAAGTTTTGGAATACGAGAAAGACCCGAGCGAATTAGATGGAGAGCCTTCACCAGATGGAAAAGGGAAATTAATGATCAAAAGAGGTATAGAAGTTGGTCATATTTTTCAACTTGGACAAAAATATAGCGAAAAGATGTCTGTATCAATTAAAGACTCATCTGGAGAAGGTATAAATGTTTTCATGGGTTGTTACGGAGTAGGTGTATCAAGAATTGTTGCTGCAGCTATAGAGCAAAATCATGACGACAAAGGAATAATTTGGCCATATGCAATTGCTCCTTTTAATGTGAATGTAATTTGTCTTGATCCTAAGAAAGAAGAGGTCTTAAAAGAGTGTGAAAGTGTTTATCAAATAATCAAGGACGCTGGTCATGATGTGCTTCTTGATGATAGGGATATACGTGCTGGTCAGAAGTTTACCGATAACGAAATTTTAGGAATTCCTTATTCTATCGTTATTGGTCCAAAGAATTTTTCAAATAATAACTTTGAATTTGTACCCAGAAAAACAAATGAAAAGTTGGATTTAAACATAGATGAAATAAAACAAAGACTGGAGGAAGAAAAGTGATTAGATTTTTTACATCAATTGGAGGTTTTTTATTAGGTGCGATTCTATTTGCATTTTTATTGACCATTTCGTTTAACCCTAATTTTTTTGCGAAAGTTATGCTGAAAGATTTTGCAAAAAGTATTGCTCAACCGGCTACCAATAGTCTTGATAAGTTTCTTGATGATTCTGTCTTAGAGCCTATCTTAGATAGCCCTCAAACTTTAACTAGCTTAGGATTACATCAACTAGATTTTCTTACAAATCACAATGAAAACTTAGATGATTATTCTGTTGAAAAATCAGAATCAGATCATGAAAAATTTCTTGTCTATTATGAAAAGTTAAATAATTTTGATGAAACAAAATTGCCTGACTCAGCAAAGCTTAATTTAGAAGTCGCAAAATTTGCAGCAAATATTGAAAAGAGAGGCTTTGAAAATTTTAGATATTACATGGGCCCATTTATTCAATTTTATGGAACGCATTTAAGTTTCGTAAATTTTATGACAGACACTCATAAATTGGTTTCTGAAAAAGATGCAGAAGACTATATAATGCGAATAGCAAAAATCCCAGATGCCATTGAGCAGCTCATGATATTTGAGAAAAGGAGAGCTGAAGCAGGAATCTATTCGCCTAAATTTGTATATGAAAAGACCCTATTACAACTCACTTCTCTAATTGAAACTCCAACTGATCAACATCCATTATTTATAAGCTTTAAAGATGCCTTCGAATCAATGGATTTAGAGACTGATAAAAAAGAAAGCATGTTTCTTAGCCTCAAAGATAATATTGAAAAATTTAAATCTTCTTACGCAAGGCTTAAAATTCTTGTAGAGGAAAATTCTCAAAACGCTAGGGAGTTTGATGGAGTATGGAGCTTACCTAATGGTGATGATTACTATAAACATCGCTTACAAATCTTCACCACAACAGATTTAACTGCCGATGAAATTCATAAATTAGGTTTACAAATGGTCGAAGAAATTCAATCAGAAATTAAGAGAATACTTTCAGAGGAAGGTTATGACATTAACCGACCATTAGCTGATCTATTTGTTGAATTAAATAACGATCCAAGATTCTTATTCGAGGACTCTGATGAAGGAAGAGAAGCAATTCTAGATGAATATAGAAGAATCAATGAAGAAACATATGCGATGCTGCCTGATTATTTTAATGAGTTACCTAAAGCAAAGGTTGTAGTCAAAAGGGTTCCAATTTTTTCAGAGAAAAGTGCTGCCGGAGGGTATTATCAAGGTTCTTCATTGGATGGCTCAAGGCCAGCTGCATGGTATGCCAATTTATATGACATTAATGCAACACAAACATTCAAAATGCCAGCACTATCTTTCCATGAAGCAGTTCCTGGTCATCACTTACAGATAGCTTTGAATCAAGAAAACCAAAACCAAACTCTGTGGAACAAATTTGGATATAGGACTTCAGCTTTTTCTGAAGGTTGGGCACTATATGCAGAGAGATTAGCAGTTGAAGCTGGTTTACTAAGAGACCCATATGAGCAGATTGGCTCTCTACAATCTGAACTTTTTAGAGCTGCAAGATTAGTTGTTGATACTGGTCTTCATGCAAAAAAATGGACAAGAGAGGAAGCTATTATTTATATGATGGATAATGCTGGTGAAGTTAGAAGTGAGTCTGAATCAGAGATTGAAAGATACATTGTCTGGCCAGGTCAAGCTACTTCTTACATGATTGGAAGAATTAAAATCATGGAACTAAGAGAAAGGGCTAAAGCTGAACTAGGAAATAGATTTAATATTAAAGATTTTCATTCAGTCGTTTTGATGAATGGGATCTTGCCTCTAACTGTATTAGAGGCTCTTGTAGATCAGTACATCAAAGAGAATAGTTAGTCTGCTAAAACAGATGCTTCGATTTCTTCGAGAACTTTTGGGTTCTCTTTCAAAAACTCTGAAGTTTTAGCTATGCCTTGACCAATTTTATCGCCTTTGTAACTGTACCAAGCCCCTGCTTTTTCTATGATTCCTTTTTTCACTGCAAATTCAATTATCTCTGCGTTTTTATTTATCCCTTTTCCGTAAAGAATTTGAAACTCTACAACTTTGAAAGGAGGTGCCATCTTATTTTTAACTACTTTTACCCTTGTTTCATTTCCAATAACTTCGTCTCCATCTTTGATTGCACCAATTCGTCTAATGTCCAACCTTACACTTGAGTAAAATTTAAGTGCATTACCTCCCGTAGTAGTTTCAGGGCTTCCAAACATTACACCAATTTTCATTCTAATTTGATTGATGAAGATTACTAAAGTATTGGATTTCTGGATGCTTCCAGTAATTTTTCTAAGTGCTTGTGACATTAATCTTGCCTGTAGACCGACATGCGAATCACCCATATCTCCCTCTAACTCGGCTCTTGGAACTAATGCAGCCACACTATCAACTACAATTACATCCAAACTGCCACTTTTTACAAGCATATCAGTCACTTCAAGGGCTTGTTCTCCAGTATCAGGTTGAGATAGAAGCAGTTCATCAATATCTACTCCGAGAGCTTTTGCATATTCAGGATCTAATGCATGTTCTGCATCAATAAATGCAGCACTGCCGCCTGCTTTTTGACACTCTGCAATTATTTGAAGCGTGAGGGTTGTTTTACCTGAAGATTCAGGGCCATATATCTCGACCACTCTCCCTTTTGGAAGACCACCAATTCCTAAAGCATTATCTAATCCAAAGGATCCAGTTGGTATAGAGGGAACTTCAATAGTTTCCCTGGTTCCTAATTTCATAATTGTTCCTTTACCAAATTGGCTTTCAATTTGTTTTAAAGCTGTA
>MDTB01158128.1_pt1 | contig 10331 bp, 10 predicted proteins | sample 811161 | NCBI WGS metagenome assembly MDTB01 (sample SAMN05326650, study PRJNA326480) | marine metagenome | isolation source: seawater | place: Mediterranean Sea | collected 2009
AAACTTTTCTATCTCTGCCTAATAATTTAAAATCTTGTGTGTATAAAGCTCCAATTAGATACATGCTTGAAAAAGATTCATTCCCATATCATGATTATAAAATAGGTTTTTATGGTTATAAGAGAAAATAAATATTAAAGAAATATTTATTTCTTTTATCTGGGTTAAATAAAAAGTACTTACATTATTCATTCAAAAGTCTATAAATGATTTCAGCATTTTCCCAATCATCTAATGTATCGATATCTTGCGCCCGGTAGTTAGGTATTGTGACTATAGAGTTTTTCTGATTATATTCTTGTGGTTTGCTTTTCCAAATTTCAGATTTAGCCCAATAAAACTGGCCGGCATCATGATACACCTCGGGCAAGTCCTGCGATCTAGAATGATAATGTTCCGGAAATATCATCTCTAATCCTCCATCTGTTAGTTTTTGAAAAGATCTATAAATAGGATAAGAATAATTTGTTGCAGCCATGACGCTTTTCCATTCCCCAGATTTAATAACTTCGAATCCTTTTAATAAATCACTAACTTGTACTAAAGGCGCGGTGGCATAAATGCAACAAGCATATTCGATCATTTCACCAGAATCTTCGAGCCACTTTACAGCATGTCCCATAACTTCATGAGTGCCTGTATAATCATCAGAATATTTTTCTGGTCTCATAAAAGGTACCTCAGCCCCATACTTTTTTGCAACAGAGGCTATCTCATCGCTATCCGTTGAGACAATCACTCTATCAAACAAGTTACTCGATATAGCTGCATCTATAGAATAAGATATGATTGGCTTACCTAGGAATTTCTTGATGTTTTTATTTAGTATCCTTTTGCTACCACCTCTAGCAGGAATAATTGCTATATTCATAATGATTTTCTTATGGCTTCAACTACCTTATCTTGATCATCTTCTGATAAAGAAGAGTAAAGAGGGATTGAGATTGCACTTGAATAATAAAGCTCTGATATTGGAAAATTATTATAATCTAAGTTTTTACTTGAATAGTACGGTTGACGATATATTGGGATATAGTGAAGGTTTACTCCTATATCTTTTTTTCTTAAATCACTAAATAGTTGTTTGTGTTTCGTGGCCTCATTAAGAAGAATAATATAAAGATGGAAGGATGAATAGCTATGAGAGCTTTGGAATGGAGTCTTTATGGGCAAATCTTGAAGTAGTTTGTTGTATCGATCTGCTAAAGTATGTCGTCTAGAAACTATAGTGTCTATACGTTTAAATTGACTAATACCAAGTGCTGCCTGAATATCATTCATGCGATAGTTGTAGCCCAAGTCCAATTGTTGATAGTACCAATCACCATCTGGCTCTTTTGTCATATGCTCTGGATTTCTTGTAATACCATGACTTCTTAGCATAGACATTGAATCGGCAAGTTTAGAATTATTTGTTAGAGCCATTCCTCCCTCTGCAGTAGTAATAATTTTAACAGGATGAAAACTAAATACAGTAACGTCACTGTATTGACAACCACCTACTGGATTGTCCAGATAACTCGAGCCGACTGAATGGGATGCATCCTCTATGATTTTAAAACCATACAACTGAGAAAGTGCATGTATTGATTTCATATCACATGACTGACCAGAAAGATGAACAGGTATCACAATCTTTGGAAGACACCCCTTTTTTTTAGCTTCAATTAATTTTTTCTCAAGGGCTTGAGGGCATAAATTATATGTATCTGGATCTATGTCAATAAAATCTACTTTTGCTCCACAGTAACGGGCACAATTAGCCGAGGCAACAAATGTTATGGGACTTGTCCATAACCAATCACCTTTGCTAAGTCCGAGTGCTTGACAAGCAATATGAAGTGCAGATGTTGCTGAACTTACTGCTATCGCATATTTAGAACCACAATAATCCGAGACCATAGTTTCAAATTTAGGCACCTGAGGGCCTTGTGTTAAAAAATCAGATTTTAAAACTTCTTTTACAGCATCTATATCGTCTTGAGTAATATCTTGTCTACCGTAAGGAATCATCTCTATATTTTACCTATTTTATCAACATTTTTCATTAACCAACTTTTGAGTTCAGCAATTTTCATCCACTCTTTATTATTATTTGAAGTATAAGTAAAATCTGGTTTTACTTTTTCTCCCTTACCAATCCTTTTTGGGTCATCTGCCCACTTATTAATAGAAGGTAATATTTTATAATAGTTTTTATATTCATAAGTGTATGGTGTATCTTCTATTCCAATCATTTGCTCATGAAGTTTCTCTCCAGGTCTTATTCCTACTTCTTTTTGTTTAGCTTTTTCATTAATTGCCAAAGCAATATCTGTAACTTTCATTGATGGAATTTTTTTAACGTAAACCTCTCCTCCTTGCATATCTTCAAAGACATGCCAGATCAAATCAACTCCATCTTCCAAAGGAATCATGAAACGAGTCATGCGAACATCTGTAATAGGGAGAGGTTTATTTTTTGAAATAGATTGAAAAAATGGAATAATAGAACCTCGAGATCCCATAACATTTCCGTACCTAACAACTGAAAATTTTGTATTATGATCTCCAGAATATGAATTACCAGATACAAAAAGTCTATCTGAAGTAAGTTTAGTTGCGCCATATAAATTTGCGGGGCTGCTTGCCTTATCAGTGGATAAGGCAATTACTCGCTTAACTCCTTTATCTATACATCCATCAATAAGGTTCATAGCGCCGATAACATTAGTTTTGACACACTCGAAAGGATCATATTCTGCAGTTGGAACAATTTTTGTTGCTGCTGCATGGACAACATAATCAATTCCATCCAGAGCTCTATAAAGTCTGTCTTTGTCACGCACATCACCTATAAAAAATCTTATTCGAGAATCATTTTTGAAGAGCTTAGCCATTTCCCATTGCTTCATCTCATCACGAGAGAATACGATAACTTTTTTAGGATTAAATTTCTTTAAAGTCATTGGAACAAATGCATGCCCAAATGAACCTGTCCCACCAGTAATTAGTATCTTAGAATTTTTAAACATATCTCTCCTTTTATTATGCGTGTGAAGCCATTTTTTTAAAAAGCTCATTTGTTTCAATTAATTTTTCATAGCTACCATAGTCAATAACCTTACCTTGATCCATAAAAAATATTTGATCACATTTTTGAACAGTTTTTAATCTGTGAGCAATTATCACGATAGTTTTCTGACCAGTCAAGTTTGTTATAGACTCCATAATCATATTTTCAGTTATTCCGTCAAGCGAGCTTGTAGCTTCGTCAAACACCAATAATTCTGCATCGTGATAAAGCGCTCTTGCGATACCAATACGCTGTCGTTGACCTCCTGATAATTGTATACCTCTCTCTCCAACGGGAGTTTCAATTCCTTTATCTAAGCTGTCTATTAATTCAGTGAGTTGAGCTAGTTTAAGCGTTTCCCTAACTTTATCGATATTAATTTCACTTTTATGTATTCCAAAAGCGATATTCTCCGCAATTGTGCCATCAGATAGAAATATATCCTGTGCAACAAAGCCTATAGTGTTCTGCCATGAACGACAATTTTCAGGGGTTACTAACGTTTCATCAACCATAATTTTACCAAATTGTGGTGTTATCAAACCTAAAATTATATCTATTAATGTTGACTTACCTGCACCTGAGGGACCAACTAAGCCTATTAGGCTATTAACTGGAATTGACATATCAAGTTTATTGATTGCGGAGACTGTTTTACCCGGATAAGTGAAAGTGATATTTTCGAGTAATATATCACGCTTAAATGGAAGGTATTTTTTTTCTTGCACAGGGGCTTTAGTTTCTTGATTGAAAAAATCTGATAAGTCATGCTGAATAGATTCAAAGGCAGATACACTCCCTTTTATTGTTGCAGCACCTGCATATATTTGCTGAAGTGCTGGTAATAATTTAAAACCTGCAAGTGCATAAACTGAGAGTATTGGCAGAATAATTCCCAAGTTTCCATTGTGATTAACCACTAGATAAAGTACTAGCGAAATCATTGAACCGAACGCTACCAGCTCCATGAAATATCTTGGCGCATGAGCCAATGCAATGTTAGTACCTTGACTAAACGCTAGTCTATCGCCACTTTGATTAAATCGCTTTATTAAATCATTTGCTCTACCAAGTAATAAAATATCTTTAATCCCTCCAAAGCCATCGTTTTTTAGTCTGAAACGCTGCTCATTCATCTCTGATATTGTTGTGCCATTTCTATGTAATAGTGTTCTAACTATTTTATAAAGAATAGTATAAGCTAACGAGAAAGTTAATAATCCTATTAGAGCAACTTTTGGATCATAAGCAAAAAGTGATACGCTCAATAATAATACTAGGACAGCTTTAGCATTCATTTGCATTAGTGGTACAAGTATACCTTGAGTTACTCTTTGAGTTTCAGTAGCAATTTTTTTTGTAAGTTGTGCACTGCTTGCAGTAGTGTGGAAAAGCCAGTTTTGTCTAAGATAATAAGTGTATAAAGTGCTAGAAATTTCTACGCCTACCACATTTGCAAACATAGACAACTTCCAAACGGTATACATTGAAACTGAAGCTGAAATAAATAACATAATCAGTACAACAGCGCCTAATAAAAATATAAATTCTGATTCTGAATTTACGCCACTCATTTGATATATTTCTGCTAAATATATTTGCTGTGTAATGAGCGACATATCTCCAACCAGCGCCATAAATGGCAAAATAGATGCTATCCCAATAATCTCAATGACTGCCATTATTACAACTAGGACTTGAAGAATAAAAAATCGTCTCCGCTGAAGCGGAGTTAGTAAGCTGAATAGTTCCTGTATTAGTTTAAACATTTGAGTCCATATTAGTTAACATAGCTTAAATATTATACCTTAATATGACACTTAAATTATCTCTAAAGATCAGCTCTCTAGACATCTTTTGAGAGAATCTTTCCAAAAAATTAGATCTATACCATAAGCTGATTTTATTTTATCTTTATTCATTGACGTATTTTTGGGTCTTCTTGCAAGTGATTTATATTCTTTGAGAGATATTGGGTTTATTTTACAGTTGATTTTTTTAATTTTAAATATTTCTTTTGCAAATTTATCCCAACTTATAGTGCCAATGTTAGAAAAATGAAAAACCTCAGTTAATATATTATGAGATATAAATTTTTCTGTGTTAGTAATTTTTAATATAACATCTACTAGATCTATTGCATATGTAGGAGAGCCAATCTGGTCACTGACAATATTTAATGCCTTGCTTTTAGGTCCCATAGTTATCATTGAGTTTACGAAGTTATTACCATATACAGAATACAGCCAGCTGGTTCTTATTATTAGTCCGTTCTTTTCCATAGTATTTAAGATAGCTCTCTCGCCTGCTAACTTTGTTTTGCCATAGACGTTTATTGGATTTGTTGGTTCACTCTCCATATAAGGGTCATTAGTTTTGCCATCAAAAACATAGTCCGTAGATATGTGTATCAGCTTGCAACGTTTTAATTTTGAAATTTTAGCTAATTCAGCAACCGCTAAATGATTGACTTGATTTGCCAGTTTTGGTTCTTTTTCCGCATTGTCGACAGCTGTGTAAGCGCCGCAATTGATAATAATATCAAAGATATTATGATTAAAGTAACTGTATATATTATCTAATGATGTAAGGTCTAACTCATCTGTACCAACAAAATTAAAATGATGAGTACTTCTTTTTTTGGTTATTTGTTTTTGAAAAGATTTACCAAGTTGTCCATTTTTACCTATAACAAGTATTCTCATTTTTTCAGGTGAACAAGTCGCTAGCGCTATTTAATATTGGATTAGACCTATCCTTATCAGAGATATCAATCGGATTCAATGGAAGCTGCCAGTCGATAGCTAAATTAGGATCATTATATGCAATTCCTCTCTCTAAATCTGGAGCATATATATTATCAACCTTGTAAGAAAATATTGCACTATCACTCAAAACTTGAAAACCATGAGCAAATCCTTTAGGAATAAAAAGTTGATATCTATTCGATGAGGAGAGTTCTAAAGCTATATGTTCCCCAAATGTTTTGCTCGATTTTCTTATATCAACTGCTACATCTAGTATTTTACCTTGAATTACCCTAACTAGTTTAGCTTGAGAATACGGAGGAAGTTGATAATGCAGTCCTCTCAAAACACCTTTTGTTGACTTTGACTCATTATCTTGGCAAAAGTTAACTTTATACCCGATGTTATTTTCAAAAACGTCTTGTTTAAATGTCTCTAAAAAATAACCTCGACTGTCTATTTGAGCAGTTGGTTTAATTAACACAATGTCAGGTATTGATTGAGGAATAAATTTCAAACTAGTACCTCATAATATTTATAAGATGTTGTAAAACATATTTATCAATTATCATTGATGGTCCTTTTTTCTTATTTATTTTGACTGAAAGTTTCCTATAGCTTATTACACCAATCTGTATTCTCTAAGTACCACTTAATAGTTTTCTTAATACCTGTAGCAAAAGTCTCATCTGGTCTCCAGTTAAGTTCTGAAGAGATTTTAGAAGCATCAATAGCATATCTTAAATCATGTCCCTTTCTATCATCAACATGCGTTATGAGCTGCTTGTATTGATTGATACCCTCAAACTGACTTGGAACAAGCTCGTCTAGAACATTACAGATAGTTTTAACAACTTCTATATTCTGCAATTCATTATGCCCGCCTATATTGTAAGTCTCCCCAATATTACTATTAAGTGCAACATGAACTAGTCCTTTGGCATGATCATCTACATATAGCCAATCTCGTACTTGTTGCCCATTCCCATAAATTGGAATATTTTTACCCTCTAAAGCATTGAATATAACTACTGGTACAAGTTTTTCAGGATATTGGTAAGGACCATAATTATTTGAACAATTAGTGATTAGTGTAGGCAGCTGATATGTTCTTTCCCATGCTCTAACTAGATGATCGGCACTTGCTTTGCTAGCTGAATATGGAGAACTTGGAGCATAAGATGTTTCTTCAGTAAATAAATTACCGGTCTCAGCGAGGTCGCCATATACCTCGTCAGTAGAGATATTATGAAATCTAAAGTTATCTTTTTTCTCGCCCGTTAGGCTAGCCCAATATACCCTTGACTCTTCGAGTAAGACATAAGTGCCAATGATGTTTGTTTGAATAAAATCATTTGGCATGGCAATGGAGCGATCTACGTGGGTCTCCGCTGCTAAGTTCATAATAATATCTGGTGTGTATTTCCTAAAAAGTTTATTGATACTAGAACTATCACAAATATCAACTTGTTCAAATTTATACCTTGGATTATTTCTAACTGATTCTAATGATTGCAGGTTACCTGCATAAGTAAGTTTATCTATATTTACAACACTATGTTTGCTATTTTCGATTATATGCCTAACAACCGCCGACCCTATAAAGCCTGCTCCTCCCGTAATAAAGAAAATTTTATTTATTGTAATACTCCTTATACCAAATCGTAAAATTATCTATGCCTTCTTGTAGAGCAGTGCCTGGTTTAAAATCAAATTCTTCAACTAGATCGTCTACATCAGCATAAGTCCCTGGGACATCTCCAGGTTGAATAGGCAGTAATTCTTTGTTACCTTTTTTACCTAGCGATACTTCGAGAGCATTAATATAATCTATCAGCTCTATCGGATTATTATTACCAATATTATAAATTTTATAAGGTGCAGTAGAAGTTGCCGGATCAGGATTAATACTGTCCCAGCGCTCTTCGGAAGCTGCTGGTCTATCAATAACTTTTATCATGCCTTCAACAATATCATCTATGTAGGTAAAGTCTCTTTTATGTTTACCAAAGTTAAAAACCTTAATAGTCTCGCCTTTTATTATAGCAGAAGTGAATTTTTGTAATGCCATATCTGGTCTATCGTATGGGCCATAAACAGTAAAAAATCTTAACCCTGTCGTTGGAATATTATACAAATGGCTATAACTATGTGCCATAAGTTCATTTGCTCTCTTAGTTGCAGCGTATAAGCTTATTGGATGATTAACTGATTCATGGGTTGAATAGGGTTGTTTAGTGTTTAAACCATAAATAGAGCTTGATGAAGCGTAGACCAAATGTTTGATATTATTATTTCGACAACCCTCTAGAATATTTCCAAAACCTACTATATTTGTATCTAAATAAACTTGTGGATTATCAATTGAATATCTTACGCCAGCTTGAGCAGCTAGATGTGCTACACAATCAAACTGATGTTCGGCAAACAAACTTGTCATAAGATCTCGATCTTCAATGTTTATTCTAACATGTGTGTAGTTTGAATGTTCAGCGTGACGCGCTAGACGTGCTTCTTTTAACATAGGGTCATAATAATTATTATGATTATCTATCCCTATAACTGTATCCCCTCTCACTAATAGTTTTATTGATAGAGCTGATCCAATAAAACCAGCGGAACCTGTTACTAAAATTTTCATATAATTATTCGCTCATATTTTTAATGTTTGTTTCTTTGATGAAAATAATCTGATAGTTTTTCAGTTCTTTACGTAACGTTCGAATAGTAACATTATTTTAAATTTTTTTTTAAGCTTGTATTTGTCATTGAGGCTATATTTTTTCGATATCTTCTTCAACACATTTCTCACCATATTGTATTTCAATGAGATGACATGTCTTATCTAGCGGATTGGTAACTTGATGCCAATGACCTACTGGCACTAGATAATGGTCAAATTTATTTAGTTGTATGCTGTCTTTATCATTAGGGTTTCCTTTACTATAATTAACAACGCATGCGCCTTTACTTACCATCCATATCTCATTTCTCTTAAAATGTCTTTGAAAGCCCATAGCTTTACCTGGTTGAATAATCAACTCTTTAACCTTAACATGGTCTTCTTCAAATAAATTATAGAAAGAGCCCCATAATCTTTTTTCATGATAATATTTCCATTTTTTCAAAATCCAGGATGAAGAATTTTTTTTATCTTCACCGCCTACATTAAATACAAAATCAATGCCATCGAGAGACATTTCAGGAATATTTTCTTCATTTCTGTCTCCTCCATTTGCAAATACAATATCTGCATTAGGATATAATTTTTTAATTTTCTTTAATCCATTCAGAGCGCTTCCTTTATCATCATCAACAAAATCAATCACCTGATCTACAGATGATAACTGCTCTAAGACTGCTTTTCTCTCACTAAAGGGCATAAAAAATGCTCCTTTTTTATTTATAAGCCACCCATCGCTATTTAATGCGACAATAACTTTATCTCCTAGTTTTCTAGCAGATTTAATATAATCTATGTGCCCAGAATGTATTGGATCAAAACCTCCACTTATGACTATAATTTTCATAGTATTTCTAGATAATTAATTATTTACGATATTTTTTTAATTCATCTCTTGCAAAGATTGTCAAAAAACCAAATACAAGTCCCAACAAAATAGACAAACTATATATTAATATTTTCCTTGGGGGATTCAACGCTTCTGACGGTTGTGGATGACTAATATTTAAGATATACATCCCATTCTTAATTGAATTTATAAATCTATCAAACTCCAAATATAGTTCTATATTCCCAGTGGAAAACATATTCATATTATCAGTAGATAGAGATTTAAATAAAATCAATTCTTTTTCAGATCTTATTAAATACTGATCAGAGAGTCTTTTGTTTACATGTTTAGTATATTTATAAATGGCATTTATAAAAGCTGATTCATTGGAGATGATAGATATTTTTAAATTTTCAAATTTAATTGTATTATGCATTTTTACTAATTTTTCTTTTTCATTTCCAGAAACAATTATAGGCATCAGCTCTTTGAATAATATGTTATTTTGCTTATTATTTGCTTTCCATTCATTAAACACATTTTCGGTATAAAATAAATTTTTAAAATCTTTTTGAACTTGATCTGATGACGTGAAAGTAGGCTTTATGTTTACTGTATATGTTAGGTTTGATTGATATATAACAGGTGGTTGAGTATAAACCAATATACTTCCTAATATAATAGCAATAAAGACTGATAATAATAGTATTCCCTTGCCATTCCAGATTATTTTAATGAAATCAAAAATATGAATAGAGTCTGCATTGTTTGAATGATTTTCTTGCATTGGTACTTATATATTTAACTTAATGTAACATTTTTAAAGATAATTCAAAATACATCATAGAAACATATAACAAAGAATTAATCTTTATAAGATATCAAAATTATTTCAAACAGATGATGATTTAATATTGTTATAAAATGACTTTGCCGTGGGTCAGGGTGGACTCGAACCACCGACCTCACCCTTATCAGGGGTGCGCTCTAACCAACTGAGCTACAGACCCATGG
>MDTB01215924.1_pt1 | contig 10331 bp, 9 predicted proteins | sample 811161 | NCBI WGS metagenome assembly MDTB01 (sample SAMN05326650, study PRJNA326480) | marine metagenome | isolation source: seawater | place: Mediterranean Sea | collected 2009
CGCATCAACCACCTCACCGAGCATCTGAAGACCCACAAGAAGGATCATCACAGCCGGCGAGGCCTGCTGATGCTCGTCGGTCGGCGCCGTCGTCTCCTCGACTATGTCAAGGACAACGACATCGAGCGGTACCGTGCGGTGATCGCACACCTCGGTCTGCGACGCTGAAATGATGTTGGGGCAGTCCTTCTGGGCCGCCCTTTCGGTTTCCACCGGGACGTGCCCGGCGAAAACCCGACGAAACCCAGTAGCAGGAACGACCTGCGAACAAACCGAACACATGGCAGTTGGTACTAGTCGTGAGTTTCTGAGCGATCTCAGCGATTCACAACTGGGAACTGGCAGTCGTGTGTTTGTCCCAAGGAAATACAACACATGACTGAAACCACTTCTGTCACCGGCGCGTTTACTCGCGGCGAGGGCAAGGACGCTACATTTGAAGTCGGCAAATTTGCACCGCTCGCCGGTGGGTCGATCACCGCCCAGATGGGCGACACGATCGTCCTCGTGACCGCTACCGGAGCCAAGTCAGCCCGTCCCGGCACCGACTTCTTCCCGCTCACTGTCGATATCGAAGAGCGCATGTACGCCGCAGGCAAGATCCCTGGCTCGTTCTTCCGTCGTGAAGCGCGCGCCGGTGAACAGGCGATCCTGACCTGTCGTCTAATTGACCGCCCGCTTCGCCCTGCCTTCCCTGACGGGTACCGCAACGAGGTTCACGTTGTCGGCACCGTGCTCGGCGCGGATCAGGAGAACCCCTACGACGTGCTCGCCCTGAACGCTGCGTCGCTCGCCCTGAGCCTGTCGCCCATTCCGTTCGATGGCCCGATTGGGGCGGTTCGCATGAGCTGGTCGCCCGACGGTGCATGGATCCCTTTCCCGACCTACGAAGAGTCCGACGAGTCGGCCTTCGAGATGGTCGTAGCCGGCCGGATGGCCGACGACGACGTCGCCGTGATGATGGTCGAGGCCGGTGGTACTGGAAACTCATGGAACCTCTACGAGAGCGGCACACCGAAGGTCGACGAGGACGTCCTCGCCGGTGGCCTGGAGGCCTGCAAGACCTGGATCCGCGAGATGATCGAGCTGCAGCAGCAGGCGATCGACGCGGCGGGGCCCATCGAGAAGATGGACCCCCCCGTGGCCAGCGACTACAGCGACGAGATCCTCGCCGCCGTGCAGTCAGCTGCCACCGACCGCATTTCCGAGACCCAGAAGATCGCCGACAAGACAACCCGCCAGGACAGCGAGTCTGAGCTGAGCGCTACGGTTGTGGCCGAACTCGAAGGTCAGTTCGCCGACACTGAAGACGCCGAGAAGCAGATCAAGAACGCAATCCGCTCGGTGACCAAGGCAGTCGTCCGTAAGCGCATCGTCGAAGACGGCATCCGTATCGATGGTCGCAAGGCCAACGAGCTGCGTCACGTGTCGAGTGAGGTTGGTGTCATCCCGACCGCGCACGGCTCGGGTCTCTTCCAGCGTGGTGAAACCCAGGTTCTGAACTTCACGACGCTCGGCATGGGCCGCAGCGACATGATGATCGACGACCTCTCACCGACCGAAAAGAAGCGCTACTTCCATCACTACAACTTCCCACCGTTCTCGACCGGTGAGACCGGCTTCATGCGCGGACCGAAGCGTCGCGAGATTGGCCATGGCGCACTCGCCGAGCGTGCGGTGTTCCCGGTTGTTCCCAGCTTCGAAGAGTGGCCCTACACAGTCCGCACTGTCTCTGAGGTCATGGCCTCGAACGGTTCCTCGTCGATGGGTTCGGTCTGTGGCTCAACTCTCTCGCTCATGGACGCTGGTGTGCCGATCAAGGCTCCCGTTGCGGGTATTGCCATGGGACTCGTGCACGCCGAAGGCGAGTACGTCACCCTTACCGACATCCTCGGGGCCGAGGACGCTTTTGGCGACATGGACTTCAAGGTGGCCGGCACCACCGACTTCGTCACGGCTCTTCAGCTTGATACGAAGATCTCTGGTATCCCGGCCAACGTCCTCGCTGGCGCTCTGGCGCAGGCCAAGGAAGCCCGCCTTGACATCCTCGACGTGATGGCCGAGGCCATCGCCGAGCCTCGTCCCGAGGTCCGAGACACCGCCCCAAAGATCGAGAGCTTCGAGATCCCGATCGACAAGATCGGCGAGGTCATCGGCCCGAAGGGCAAGGTCATCAACACCATCCAACAAGAGACCGGCGCCGATATTTCGGTCGACGACGACGGCATGGTCGGCATCGTGGCCATTTCGAGCACCGACAACGCGAAGGTCGCCGAGGCCAGGCGTCAGATAGAGCTCATCCTTGATCCGCCGACCGCCGAGGTTGGGGCCGAGTACGTCGGCCGTGTTGTGAACATCACCAAGTTCGGTGCGTTCGTGAACATCCTTCCCGGCCGCGACGGCCTGCTGCATATCTCCAAGATCGGTGGCAGCAAGCGCATCGACAAGGTCGAGGACGTGCTCGAACTCGGTCAGGAAGTCCAGGTCGTCGTCGAAGACGTCGACCCGAACGGTAAGATCTCGCTCAAGCCGTTCGGTGACGGTCCGGAGGCCACCGGTGGCGATGCCGCCGAAGCGTCCGACTACGCCCCCGCTGATGCTTCTGGTGACCGTGAGTCGGTCTCGTTCGAGTCCGCCTTCGACTCCGACCTCGCTGACGAGTTCGGTGATCTCGGTCCCGAGGCCCAGCGTCGCTCCGGTGGTGGTGGCCGTGGCCGCGGCCGTGGTGCCCGCGGTCGCCGGTGACGGTCGGCCAAACGGGAGGACTCGCAACGTCGTCTGAGGACGACACTGCGATCCGAATCTCTCGACTCGACGGCGGCCTTCGGGTCGTCACCGAGTCCATGCCCCGGTCGCGATCTGTCGCGGTCGGGGCATGGATCGGAGTCGGCAACCGCGACGAGCCCGCCGAGTTGGCGGGCGTCTCGCACTTCCTCGAACACCTGCTGTTCAAGGGGTCGTCGACTCGATCCGCACAGGACATCGCTCAGGGCATTGATGCCGTGGGCGGTGATCTCAACGCGTTCACGTCTAAGGAGTACACCGCGTTCCACGCCCGGGTCCCTGCCTGGGAACTCGACTTAGGCTGCGACACCCTGCTCGACGTTCTCGTCGATCCGGGTTTCACCGAGACCGAACTCGACGCCGAACGTCAGGTGATTCTCGAAGAGCTTGCATGGAGCACCGATACGCCCGACGATGTCGTCCACGGCGTCCTCGCCGAGAGCTTGTTCCCGGGCCACCCGCTCGGTTGGGAGGTGCTCGGCACCGCCGACACCGTGCAGGCGATCGACGCTGCGCAGGTTCGGGCGTTCCACGACCGCTGGTACCGGCGGTCGAACATGGTGATCGCCGTGGTCGGCCCGGTCGACCACGACGAGATCGTTGCCCGGGCCGACACGGCACTCGCCGCGGTCGGGGAGGGTGAGCGCCCGGTGCGGGTTGCGCCGTCGCCCGAGATCGTGCCTGAGGTCGTCACGCCGCGTGCGATCGAGCAGATGCATCTCGCCCAGGGATGGCGCACCGGTGGCATACACAGCCCCGATCGGTATGCGCTCGCGGTGGCCACCCAATTGTTGGGTGGCGGCTGGTCGAGTCGTCTGTTCCAAGAGGTTCGCGAGAAGCGGGGCCTGAGCTACAGCGTCTTCGCATCGGTCGGCTCGTTCGCGGACAGCGGCACGATGTCGGTCTATGCCGCCACGGCACCCGATCGTCTCGCTGAATTGCGAACCGTAATTGATGCCCAACTCGACGACCTCGCGGCCAACGGTCCGGGTCAGCGAGAACTCGACGTGGCGCGCGGCGGGTTCGAAGGCGCCACGGTCCTCGGGCTCGAGGACACCGGTAGTCGCATGGCCCGCCTTGCCACCAATGTCTTGATCCGCGACCGAGTCGTCGGCGTCGACGAATACCTCGACGCGATTAGGGAGGTCACGGCTGCCGACGTGCAGCGGGTACTCGCCGAGGTACTTGAGGGCGCGGCGGCGGTGAGCATCGTCGGCTCAGGCTGAACTCGGCACAATGAACCCACGGTCGGTACCGTCCCGTCACGATCGAACATCTCGAGAGGAAGTTCTTCATGGCTCGTAACGCCATCCTCGCCGGCGCCGCCTTGGTGGTCGTCGGCATCGTCGTCACCATCGCCTCGGACTCCGAGAGCTTGACCTCGCTGATCCCCGTCTTCATCGGGGCGGTGTTCGTCGGGCTCGGCCTACTCGCCCGAGCCAAACCCGATCTCAACCACCACGTGATGCACGCAGCCGCTGGCCTCGCCTTACTGGGCGTGCTCGGGAGCCTCGGGTCGGCGGTCGGACGCGGAAGCGAGGGCTGGGCGCTGGTCGCGCAGCTCGCCACCGTGGTGATCCTCGGCGGCTTCCTTTACCGAGCGGTGCAGTCGTTCCGGGCGGCTCGTTTGGCTCGCGAGGCCGGCGCGGCGTGATGCTCCGGGCTTAGATGCCCGGCTTCCAGATCATGATGATGAGCTGCACGACGAACAGCAGCGTGAGCACGATGCCGCCCACCTGCAGCTTGTGCTCCGCCGAGGCATCGCCGGCGGCCACGCCCTTCTCGCCTGGGCGTACCAGAGCGTGAAGCACGCCGTTCATCCCGATCCACACGATGACGGCAGCAACCAGCCAGCCCTGCCGCACCTTGTAGACCTCGTCGCTCATGCCGGCGACGCCGAACCCAAGTAGGCCCGAGATGATAAGGGAACTGCCGTAGATCCGCATCGTGTTCTCGGCGATGTACCCGAAAACCGCAGGCCGCTCGGTGCCGTCGGCGTTGCGTATTGATGTCGACAGGACGGGATGCGCGATCGCCGGGGCGAACGCCACGAAGCCCGTCAGGACGTGCAGGAGAAGCATGATGTTGTACGGTGTGTCGCCGATCGCTGCGAACATGCCAGGGACCGTACTGGATCTCGCCACCGACGGCGGTGGTCTCGGGCCTAACCTGAAGACATGATCCGCGTAGGAGTTGTCGGAGCCGCAGGGAAGATGGGCGAGGAGGTTTGTCGCGCCATCGATGCCGATCCGGGCACCGAACTGGCGGCCCGTATCGACCTCGACGACTCCCTCGAGCAGTTGACCGAGCAGCGAGCTGACGTCGTCATCGACTTCACCGTGCTCGACGCCGCGCGGGAGACCCTGCACTTCGCTGCCGCCAACGGCATCCACGCCGTCGTCGGCACGACCGGGTTCAGCGACGAGGATCTCGAGTCGTTTCGGGCTGCGTTCACGTCGTCGAATGCTCTGATCGCACCGAACTTCGCAATCGGGGCGGTGCTCATGATCCGCATGGCCGAGCTCGCCGCTCCGCACTTCGAGACGGCTGAGATCATCGAGTTCCACCACAACGCCAAGGTCGACGCCCCGTCTGGTACCGCCACCCACACCGCTGAACGGATGGCGGCCGCCTCCGATGAGTGGGCCGATAACCCGACGACGCACGAGGTGTACCCCGGTGCGCGTGGCGGGGTCGGGCCGGCTGGCATCCGTGTGCACGGAGTGCGCATGGTGGGCGCGGTCGCCAACCAGGAGGTCATCCTTGGCACCACTGGGCAGACCCTGACAATCCGTCACGACACCGTCGACCGCACGTCCTTCATGCCCGGAGTTCTCGTCGGCGTGAAACGGGTTGCAGAGTTTCCGGGTGTCACCATCGGCCTCGACACCTATCTCAACATCTGACCCAACGTCATGCGGATGTTCTTGACGCCCAAGTGGCTCGCATCGCATGCCTTCGTGCTCACGATGCTCGTCGTCATGCTGGCGGCCGGGTTCTGGCAGCTGGATCGGCTCGATGCTCGCACGGCCTCCAATGAGGAGATCCGCACGGCCTCGGAGTCGCCTACGGTGCCGGTGGAAGACCTCCTCGCTCTGGTCGGTGGTCGTGAGGAGGTGCTCGATCAGACTGCGGTCACCGTCACCGGACGGTTCCTCGACGAGCCGGGACTGTTGGTCGCAAACCGCACCTTCGACAGCGAGCCGGGCTTTTGGTTCGTGGCCCCGCTCGAGCTCGATGACGGCCGCATCGTCCTGGTGAGCCGAGGCTGGATCCCGCGCGACGTGGCGGCGGGTCAGAGCCAACAGCAGATCGAAGCTACCGACGGTCGGGTGACCATCACCGGCCGTCTATTTGCGAGCGTCGATGGCGGTCGGCTCGGCTCACCAGTCAACGGTGTGCCTCAGGTGAGTCGGCTTGACCTCGACACCGCCCAGGACGCAATCGGGCTGGAGGTCGTTGACCGCTGGGTTCAGGCAGAGGACCCGGACTGGCGTCGCGGCGTCATGCCGATCCCGGTGCCGCGCCCCACGCTCGACGAGGGGCCACACCTTTCCTATGCCTTCCAGTGGTTCTTCTTCTCGGCGTCGACCGTGATCGCCTATGCGTTGATCCTGCGGCGTCGACGCGCCGACGCTGCAATCCCTCGAAACGACCAGTGAGCGACCTCGGCCTGCTCACGATGTTGGCGGTGCGCTTCCGCAGCCGAGGTTCGGCTGCAGTGATCGCCGAGACGGTCGTCGAACTCCACACCGGAGAAGGCGACGACTTTTCGTCGCGAGTCGATCGCATCCTCGCTGCCGCCGTCGACGATGGCAGGGTGCGGCGGCGAGGTGAGGAGGGGCGTCACTCGTTGACCCCCGCCGGCGAGGCCGAACTGAACGCCCTGCTCGCCGCCGACCTCGTCGGACTGGATCGGGCGGATGCCGCCACGGCCTACGAAGCGTTCCTCCCGATCAACCGCCGGCTCCTGGCATCCGTGGTGGGGTGGCAGGACGGGCTGGTCGAACTGGAAGCCTTCCTCGAGTTGATCGATGAGGTGGTGCCGATCCTTGACTCGCTCACCAGGCTCCGGGCTCGGTTCGGTGGGTATGCGCTGCGGTTGGTGGGCGCGGTCAGTAAGGCCGCCACCGACCCGGCATGGGTCGACGCTCCCGGGCTCGATTCGATCCACACCGTCTGGTTCGAACTGCACGAGCACCTGCTCGCCAGCCTCGGCCGTGCCCGTGTCAACGAGCGCTGAGCCGCAATTTCGCAGAACGCCGAAGGATCAGCGAGGTGGCCGCAGGATCAGAACGGGGGTCTTCGCCTTGTACGCCTCGTATGCGTCCTGGCCACCCCACTCCCTGTCGGATCGACGTTCGAGCATGGGCACGCCACTCACGAAGCTGAGCAGCACGCAGACGAAGACCGGGGAGATGAGAGTGGCGTACTGCCAACCCTGCAACACCGGCGCCGCCACGATGGCGACCCCGATCCAGAGGGTGATCTCGCCGAAGTAGTTGGGGTGGCGACTCCATGCCCACAAACCGATGTCGATGAACCGGCTTCGGTTGGCCGGGTCGGCGCGGAAGGCCGATTTCTGTCGGTCGGCGGTGACCTCGATCGCAAAGCCGATGAGCCAAACGACGAGACCGACGATCCCGACCGGGCCGAGGTCCGCTTTGGCGCCGGAGGTCATCGCTGCGATGCCTGCGCCGGCGGTGAGCGTGACCCAGAGAGCCTGCACCATCCAGGCCATCGAAAAGCGCAGGCCATCGAGCTTGATCTTGTCGAAGCGACTGTCGCCCCCATCGCGGGTGACCCGCCGGAACAAGAAGGACCCGAGCCGAGCAGCCCACAGCACGATCATGGCGGCGAGCAGCACGGTGCGCAGATCGCGGTCAGTGGTGGTTGCGAGGGCGACGAGCGTGACGGTGAGGTACGTCAGCGACCCGGTGAGGTCGAAGTAGTGCTCGGTCTTCGCAAGGAACGACGGCACGAAGACGACGATGTTCACCCCGAAGGCGATCATCACCAACCAGGCGAACGTGGGCAGGCTGCCGAGTTCCTCGCCGCCGTCGCCTCCAAGGGTGGAGATGATCGAACCGAGGACAGCAGCGACGACGATGCCGATCACGGCATTGCGGCGGGCGTTGGTCATGGCAGGCATCGTAGGTGGCTACGACGAGGTCGTCCTGCGTGGATGCGTCCGACTGCTCGAACGTGAGGGAGTGGCCCGGTCGTGGTGGCGGTGCGAAGATCGCCGCCATGGCCCAGCTTTCCGAATCCGTCAGTCTCAACACCACCGACTCGTCGGTCGCCGTGCTCACCGTCGACAACCCTCCGGTCAACGCGCTCAGCTGGCATGTCCGTCAAGGGATCTTCGACGGGTTGACCCAGGCGATGGCCGACGGTGCGTCGGCCATCGTGCTGATCTGCGCAGGCCGCACCTTCATCGCCGGCGCCGACATCAGCGAGTTCGGAGGAACGGCCCCGAAGGCGGCAAGCCTCGCCGACATGCAGGAGGTTATGGAGAGCTCGCCGATCCCGGTCGTGGCTGCGATCCACGGCACGGCCCTCGGCGGTGGTCTCGAGGTCGCCCTGTGCGCCCACTACCGGGTCGGTCTCGCCTCGTCGAAGTACGGCCTTCCCGAGGTCAACATCGGTCTCTTGCCCGGTGCTGGCGGGACGCAGCGTTTGCCCCGATTGATCGGCGTGCCGAAGACCCTCGAGGCAATGACCTCCGGCCGTCACCTGCCCGCCTCCGAAGCAGCGGCCGACGGTCTGATCGACGAGGTCGTGGAAGGCGACTGGGAGACGCTGCGAGCGGCGGCGATCACGTTTGCCGGGCGAGCCGTCGCGGAATCGCTGCCTCTGGTGAAGGTGCGTGATCGCAATGATCAGGTCACCGATGTCGACCCCCAGATCTTCGCTGACTTCCGCGCGAAGATCGCCCGCAAGACCCGTGGCTTCCTCGCCCCGGAGTACAACATCCGGTGCATCGAGGCCGCCACCAGCCTGCCGTTCGATGAGGGCGTCAAGGTGGAGGCCAAGCTCTTCATGGAGCTCATGACCGGCCCCCAATCCGGCGCGCAGCGCTACGCCTTCTTCGCCGAACGACAGGCGAACAAGATTCCCGACATCGCCAAGGACACGCCGACCGTCGACGTCCGAAGAGCCGGAGTGCTCGGCGCCGGCACGATGGGCGGCGGCATTGCGATGAACTTCGCCAACGCTGGCATCCCGGTCACGGTCGTCGAACGCGATGCCGCCTCGCTCGAACGAGGTCTGGGTGTCGTACGCAAGAATTACGAACGGTCGGCGAGCCGTGGCTCGATCCCGGCCGAGGCCGTCGAACAGCGCATGGGCCTCATCATTGGCTCAACCGACAAGAACGACTTCGCCGACTGTGACATCGTCATTGAGGCCGTCTTCGAGGACATGGAGCTCAAGAAATCGATCTTCACCGAGCTTGACCAGATCTGTAAGCCCGGGGCCATCATGGCGTCGAACACCTCGGCCCTCGACGTCAACGAGATCGCCTCCGTCACCAGTCGTCCCGAGTCGGTGATCGGTATGCACTTCTTCTCGCCGGCCAATGTGATGAGGCTCCTCGAGAACGTGCGTGGCGATGCGTCGTCCGACATCGTCGTCGCCTCGGCCATGGCGATCGGCAAGCGGATCGGCAAGGTCGGCGTGATGGTGGGTGTCTGCAACGGCTTCGTCGGCAACCGCATGCTGTTCATGCGCGGCGCCGAAGCCGATCGTATGTTGATGGAGGGCGCCACCCCCGCCCAGATCGACAATGTGCTCTTCGAGTTCGGCTTCCCGATGGGTCCGTTCTCGATGAGTGACCTCGCCGGCCTCGATATCGGCTGGAAAGAAGAGAAGAGCGCATCGTCGACGGTGCGCGAACTCATGTGCGAAAGCGGGCGCCGCGGCCAAAAGAACGGTATGGGCTATTACCGCTACGACCCGGAGACCCGGGCCGCCACCCCCGACCCCGAGGTCGAGCAGATGATTCGGCAGTTCGCCATCGACCGTGGCCATGAGCAGCGCGAGGTCACCGATCAGGAGATCATGGAGCGGCTGCTCTACCCGATGATCAACGAAGGAGCGAAGATCCTCGACGAGGGCATCGCCATTCGTGGCAGCGACATCGACGTGGTGTGGGTCAACGGGTACGGCTGGCCGATCTACCGGGGCGGCCCGATGCACTGGGCCGACTCGGTCGGCCTCGCCGAGATCGCGGCCAAGATCGCCGACTACAGCGAACGCCTCGGTGGCCGTCACTGGGATCTGTCACCGCTGCTCGAGCGACTCGCCGCCGAGGGTGGCTCCCTCGCCGGGTACCAGAACGACTGACCCGCTGAACCGCTAGGGCCAGGCGAGGCCGCGCCGGATCACCATGTTCCGCCATGGCTTCACGCGCTCTGACACCCAGTCCTCGGCGCCGTGGCCGAGCATCGACCGCAGCGATTCGTTGAGGGTGCGCATCAGCGTCCGAGCATCGTCCGGTTCGTACGTGGGGTCGAGCATCCGGGCGATCAGGTGCATCTCGACCG
>MDTB01009015.1_pt1 | contig 10330 bp, 9 predicted proteins | sample 811161 | NCBI WGS metagenome assembly MDTB01 (sample SAMN05326650, study PRJNA326480) | marine metagenome | isolation source: seawater | place: Mediterranean Sea | collected 2009
CCGAATGGTTGATGTCGTCACGATTCATTCGCTCCAGAAATCTAGTTCTCGTCGGTGAACTTGGGGTGGTCCTCCACCCATGAAGAGTTTAGGGCCTTCGCCTCGCAGATCGACTCCGAGTTGCTGTCGCCTGAGTTCCGTCGAGTGTCGAATCATTGGCGTAGGCTTCAGAAGCGAGTGATGGGAGGCTCTGGAGTTGTTGCGTGTAGTTCTATTCGGAGCACATGGCCAGTTGGGCTCTGAATTTCTCGGCCAGACTTCCGGTGGCCAGTGGGAGGTAGTAGGCGCGCCTCAAGGTTTGCGCCTTGAAGACAGTGAGGCAATCGGGGCTTTCGTCCGTCAGTGCGAGCCCCAGTGGATACTCAACGCTGCCGCCATGACCAATGTCGACGCAGCACATCTGGATCCTGATCAGGCGATTCAGGTAAATGGGTTAGCACCGGGCGTCTTGGCAGGCGCGGCGCAAGAGGTGGGCGCTCGAGTCATTCACATTTCTAGTGAAGCTGTGTATGACGGATCAACCCAAGTGCCGTACACAGAGGCTGACGCGTGTCGGCCCGTCTCCGTGTACGGCGTATCCAAGTTGACCGGAGACCTACTAACGCTTACGTATAGCCCAGAGTCTTATGTCCTTAGGACGTCCTGGCTCTACTCAGGCCAGAGGGGGAGCAACTTCCCAACGCGCATTCTCAGTCAGCTGGAAGACCCAGGAAAGAAGCTTTCTGTTGTTACGGACATTGTGGGTAATCCGACCCCGACGTCATTGGTTGTGGACGCGATTCACGCGATCCTCCGTAGCCCGCCCGATCCGGGCTTGTATCACGTGTGTGCAAGGGGACCTGCGTCCAAGTTTGAGTGGGCAGTCGAGATCGCGACACAGGCAGGATTCGATCCTGATCGAATCAATCCAGTCAATAGCGATGCATATTCAACGGTGGCGCGTCGACCCAAATACGTTGACCTCGACTGCTCTCAATTCGAAAGCACAGGTCTGCTCAATCTGCCGACCTGGCGCGATGCGTGGCTATCAGAAATTGGCACGTGGAACAGCTGGCCGGGTGCGCTGGATTCCCCGTCTACGAATACCTGACACCAGACTCCCTATGGCGGGTCGAATTCTTGGGTGGATCGTCCGGCTCCCCCAGACGGCCGATAGTGCTAGTGATGCTGGGTTCAAGGTTGGTCGAGCTGCGAGCAGGCAGGTGGTCCACTGGCGCATCAACATTTTGTCAAACGATGCAACATCGAAGGCTCGATGGCGCAGGTTGGCTTGGCGAATGGCAGAGAACCAGGATGCAATCTCCGTGAGGTGCTCGGCATCGTCAATCTTAAGTGGAGCAATCGTGGCGCTAGCGTGAAACAAGCACTGGTCGGTTGACATGGGAATCTGAAGTGATCGCTCGATGAGTTCTCCTTGAACGCGAATGGCCTGTTGATTCATGACCTTGAGAGCCGCACCCTGCGATGTCTGCTGAGGATGCACGCGATACACCCCTAGGGGGCGCGAAATGTTTTCGAACAGAAGGCGGTCTGAGGCCTGGCTCCACATGTCGTAATCCAACGAGTTACCGAACTGCGGACGGAATCTGAGGTTGCGCTTGCGAAAGTCTTGGATCCGCATGGTGACGGTGTTGCATGCCATCGGGTTAAGAAATGGCAGCGCAGCCCGAATGTCACGGTGGTTCGTCGGAAGTACTTCGAGGCGTTGCTGCGGGGGGAGCCCCTCCTGTTCGATGAGCGTCTCAGTGAGGGAACCGCACGCGGAGATGTGTGAATTACTCTCAAGAAACCGCACCTGGGTCGAGAGGCGATCCTTGGCTGCTAGATCGTCTTGATCCAGCCATGCCAGAAATACACCTCTCGATTCATCCATGATCTGATTCCGAACGGCTACTAGCCCGAGGTTCGTAGAATTCCTGAGGAGTCGGATTCGGGAGTCTTGAAACCTGTCAATGATCTCGACGCTGTCGTCGAGGCTGTGGTCGTCTAGGAGCAGGAGCTCCCAGTCGTAGTAGTCCTGATTGAGAATGGATCGGATTGATTCAATGAGGTGATTGGCACCGTTGTATACGGCCATGCCGACGGTGACTTGAGGCGAAATAGAGGCCACAGCCCCGACTGTAGTCAGGGCCATAGAGTTAGAGACTCGGACTTGGGAGGCTCGGTGTGTGGCATTGCGGGAGTAGCGCAGTCCGGTAGAGCCTTGGCTGATCACTCGGATCGATTGAGAATGAGCCTGACGTCGCTCTCGCATCGCGGCCCCGACGGGCGTGGCGAAATGATGTGGGAATCTTCGTGGGGCTGTCGAGTGAATATGGGTATGACTCGACTTGCAGTCCTCGATCTTTCCCCCTCGGGTCAGCAGCCGATGACTACACCCGATGGACGGTTCACCATTGTCTTCAATGGAGAGATCACGAATTTCGTGGAGCTTCGGTCGGAATTGCAGAGCGAGGGAGTAACTTTCCGTTCGAGCGGAGACACGGAAGTTCTCTTGCGAGCCTGGGAGCACTGGGGCGCACGTTGTCGCCATCGGCTAGATGGCATGTATGCGTTTGCCGTTCTGGATCGGCATGAAGCAACACTGACCCTAGTCCGAGATCCCTTCGGGATTAAGCCCTTGTACGTCGCGCAGCCCAATCCGGACTGTCTTGCGTTCGGAAGTGAAGTACGTAGCTTGTTGCCCTTCTTTTCGTCAGCACCAAGTTTGGATTGGCAGGTCGCAGCGAGGTACCTCTCAACGGGCCTATACGACGATGGGCCACGGACCTTTGTCGATGGGATTCAACAGGTAGCGCCAGGCTCAATCGTTGTCGTTGACTTGGAATCCGCGGAGCAAGAGACAGTCTCGCTGGACTGGTGGCCATCACTTCAAACTAACGAAGGGCTCACACTCGAGCAGGCTGCTGATGCCGTTCGAGATCTGCTTACCCAGAGCGTGCGCCGGAACCTGCGTTCGGACGTTCCCTTGGGCATAGCCCTATCGGGCGGTATCGACTCCACCGCCATCGTCCATCTGGTGCGTGCCATCGAACCTGACGTAGCCATGCGAATGTTCAGTTACGTGGCCCCAGGAACTGCCATGGACGAGACTCCTTGGATCCGAAAGGCGACGGCCTTTTCCGGTGGGGTACTAGCGACCGTCGAGCCTCAGGCGGAGGATTTGATCCGTGATCTCGATGATCTGATAGCGGCTCAAGGGGAGCCTTTCGCGTCGACGAGCATTTACGCTCAGTATCGAGTTTTTCAAGCGATGAGTGAATCCGGAATCGTCGTCTCGCTCGATGGACAAGGTGGGGACGAGGTCTTCGCTGGATATCAGGGTTACCCGGGACAACGGGCCCGCAGTTTGTTCGAGGGTGGTCAGTGGCTTCAGGCAGCCCTTTTCTTGGGAAAGTGGAGACGGTGGCCGGGTCGATCGCTGAGCAAAGGCCTAGCCCGAGTCGCTCTGGAGTATCGGCCCGAAGTCGCCTTCCAAGGCCCCATTGCCGCGCGTTTGTCACCGAGCCCACCAGGGTTGCGCGAAGGCCTATTGCAAGAGCGGATTGGGGATCATCGGCCCTGGCGGTCCCTCGCGTCCAACGACGGAGTTTCGGGCGTGCGGGTCAAGGCTGAACTCCGCGCTTCGCTTTTGGAACGCGGGCTGCAATCGTTACTGCGGCACGGCGATCGAAATTCCATGCGTTGGTCGGTTGAGAGCCGTGTTCCATTCCTAGATCGTGCGCTCGTTGACTTCACGCTCTCGCTACCTGAGCGCTTTCTCGTTGACCCTTCGGGTACTTCCAAGGCGGTGTTGCGCAGGGCGATGAAGGGGCTAGTTCCGGAGGAAATTCTGTTGCGGAGAGACAAGGTGGGGTTCGAGACTCCGGACACCATGTGGTTGGATCGGCAACGCGAGGTGTTAGCTCACCGAGTTCATTGCTCCCCGCCCATCGGTTTCCTTGACACGACCGCAGTTGTGGCTGCCATCCGTGGCGAGCGAGGACAACCCAAACTACAAACGGGTCAAATGTGGCGATTGGTCAATTTGTACCGCTGGGCCGAATTGATGGGCGTCCGTGGAACTTAGTGCAAAGGTAGGGGCTCAACTAGGGCGCCTAGAAATGTCAAGCGCTCCTGCTCTTTGGTTTCCTGATCCAACACATGTATTGCCGAGCGGTCAATACGTCGCCCACGCCACCTGTGAACGAAGCGCTCAATAGCGTCCACCTGGTCAACCGTTGCGCCTTCCTGGTTAGGGATGCGCAGATAAAACTCAGCCCCAGTGGGCAGGTCAGTGTCGAGATAGGCGCCAATGACGGGTAGCCCAAGTGCGAAGTATTCACGGGACTTCAAAGGCGAACCCTCATTCATCCCATTTCGAAACCACGCAAGAGTGCTAATTGCTGCATCGACCTGCGACAGTATTGGTCGATACTCGTCCGCGGTCAATTCTCCGTGAGCACGGACATTCACGGGCCACGACATGTCCGCAGCTCTTGGGCCAATGACGTCGAAACTCCACTCGGGGCGTACTCGGGCCAGTGCTATGACCTGATCAAGGCCATGCCAAGACAATCCGGGAAGCCCCATGAATGCGAAGCGCAGGCCCTGTCCCCTGTCTTGAACTGCGGGTAGAGACTCAATTCTTGAGAGATCAATACCGTTTGCAATGACTGTTCGTCTGGCTTTAAAGCCTCGATAACTCGGTCGTTCGGAGAGTTCTCGGCTGGCAAAGACCATTCCACGCGCCCCCTTTAGGCAGGCTCTACGTGTGGCAAGTGTTGTGACAAGTCGGGCACGGGATAGACCGCGAGACTCAGAGACATCGTCCGTTTGGATCTCGATCGCATGTGCAACTCCGCGGAGTTGCCGGGAGATAATGAAGTGCCGAGGGCTCGTTCTAACGTAGGTAATGTCCGGCCGCCACGCCTTGAGCGCTCGCATCAACGGCCGTTGACACCACCCAGATTCTAGCTCGTTCCTGAAAACTTCAATGTGCTGTACGTGGCGAACCTGGCTCCAGGCGGCTTGGGCGGATGGAGTGGTAGCGATGAAGACCGCTGCTTCCACGCCGAGTCTTTGCCATGTTGCCACTTGATCAGTGACCTTCTTGAAGACACCGGTTCGGTCATCCCCAGACCAAGTGAGCAGGTAAGCAATCCTCATGGGGATTCGCTTCGGACTCTCAGGCGACGCGAGATGCTCCTAGTGAACGCGTACTGTCGCTGCTCGCTGGCAAATGAATCGTGACGCCGCTCTGGTCTCGCCAGGTAGCTCTGCCAATCGGCTTCTTTCCATCCCAACTTCTTCCGAAAGAAGGTGATGTCCCGACGAAGATCCTCTGGGCTTGGGTATGGATCTTTCTGCAACTCGTCAAGTGCCTCGTTGCGAGTCATCTGCCCTGAAATAATGAGGTTGCTGAAGTCAACTTTTCGCATATCTACGTTGAACTTCGTCGGCAGAATGTGTCCCATATACAGCCGCGTGAATACCGATTCGTAGTGCTTGTGGGGGTAGGGTTTGAAAGCGAAGTCACGCTGTAATTCTTGGATGGCGCGCGCCTTTTTGTAGTCAAAGTAGTCAAGAAATGACACCCACTTCACTCGACGTACTCCCAGGTGCCATACGTATTCGAGGGTTCCTATCGCCGGAAATGACCTTAGCGTTCGCCCACCCCGGTAGCGATTGATGGCCTTGATGTTTCGCTTGTCGTACTTCAACCAATTCCATTCGGCTGGTATTCGCATACCTTCTGTCGCCAGATTCGTTCCGGCGAGAATCCATTTAGTACCCCAGCGTTTGGCTTGACGGTAGTTGACGGCGTACATGGCGTTGTCGTAGAGCAATTCGATGTCAATGACATCCGCAGCGAAAAAGGCTTCCATCAGGGATCGGTACTCACGCCAATCGATGACGTAAGTGACGAGATCAAGATCAAGTCCTTTGATTAGGTTTTCTATGTTGTTCTGTGCGAGCTCCGAATTCCAGCCGTTGTCCATGTGAACCGCTAGGGGGCGGAGCCCAAGTTTGACGGCCTGGACGATGGCATAGGAACTGTCAACACCCCCGGAGAGGCCCATGATGCAGTCGTAACGTTTCCCCCGTCCCTGAGCTCGTATGGCCTCAACGAGTGCCGTGAGTAGCTGAGTGCGTTCGGAAGGAGTAAGGGCAAGTGCCCCGCCTGCTCGATTCACGAATTCAGAGCAGTAATTGCATCGGCCCTTCGAATCGAATGTGATGACTCGAGCGGTCTCGTCCATCACGCACCGGCTGCAGATCTCACTCATGCTGTTGTCCCGAGGTACTCAAAATCCGCACTGGACAAGTAGCTAATGAGTACGGCTCGATGTGGTCCGTAAAAGACAAAGAATGAACCCGCTGCTACCGCGCTGGCTCCGGCATTGATTGCGGACTGAATGTCGGAAAGAGATGCGACACCTCCGTGTGCGATCAACGGCACCTGAACTGCTGAACTCGCCTGCTGAATGAGGTTTGTGTTGATGCCCGCCTGAGTCCCCTCTCGATCCACGTCGGTTAGCAAGATTTCACCTGCCCCGCGATCCTGGAGTGTCTTGAGCCATGACAGCCACGGTGGTTGTTGTCTCAGTTGAGAGTAACGGCGCACTTTGGGCCGCCCTTTCCCAGCTGATACGACATCAACTGAAGCGACTACTGCTTGACTGCCAAAACGTGAGGCAATGTCCGTGATCAGAGTCGGTGTCTCGATGACACCTGACTGAAGGCTCACCTTCTCCACACCCAGTGACAGGACATCCGCAGCATCCGAAACGGATCGAATTCCACCGCCGTAGGTAACCGGCATGTAGCACTCTCCGGCGAATTCCTCGATGAGACGGAGATTAGGTCCACCCCGTGTCTTGCTAGCTTCAATGTCCAGAACTATGAGCTCATCAACCTCCTTCTCGTTGAAGATCCGAATGGCATTATTGGGATCCCCGACGTAGGCGGGGTGCGAAAAGCGCGTAGTCTTTACGAGGCCGTTGTTGCTGACGAGTAGGCAAGGAATGACTCGTGGTCTCAACATGGCAACTCCAGGAAGTCCTTGAGAAGCTTGAGTCCGAAGCGATGGCTCTTCTCAGGATGGAATTGCACACCCCAAACCAAGTCGCGCCGAACAACAGCGGGAAATGCACGTCCGTATGTGCATTGAGCCACAATCTGAGATGGCTCACATTCAACGAAGTACGAGTGGACAAAGTAGAAGCGCTGCTCGGAATCACTGCCGAGCAAGGGATCGGGTTGAGTTGGATGAATGGTGTTCCAGCCCATATGGGGAATCTTGATTGGCCTCCCGGAAGTGGATTGGAACCTGCGGCACTGTCCGGTAATCCAATGCAACCCTCGCCCCGGCCCCTCGTCGCTTCCCGAAGCCAGCAACTGCATTCCGACGCAAACGGCCAATACGGGCTTCTGCCCCGCGGACATTAGATCAAAGAGAGGGTCGCGCCAACCACGCTCATCCAGCATGTTAGCCGCGAAATCAAAGGCGCCTACTCCGGGAAGAACTAGTCGGTCCACAGACTTCACGAGACTGGGATCCTCAAGTCGCCGCGCCTCAGCTCCTAACTGATCCAACATCTTCGCCATGGCGGCGAAATTACCGATACCCAGATCAGCGATCCCCACGATCAAGAGTGCGCTCCTCCCTGCGTCACATGGTCCATTCACCGCCCACGGGCGCGCACTAGCCTACGTGTCGTGGATCGCAGACGACCTCAGCTCGTACTCTTGACTGAGTCATTTCCCTTTTACGGCCCTGACGATCCATTCTTGCCTCGCGAAGTCGAGGTGTTGAGTCGCCACTTCGACATCCATTTCGTGCCTACTGGGCCCATCACGGATAAGCGTCTTTGCGTACTCGAAGCATCGCAGACTCTCGATGTGCTTCTGTCCCAATCGTCGAGGAGCGCGAGGGGTGCTGGCCCAATCGTTCGGAACATGTTTGCCGGTGGCGTCTCTCGGGAACTGCGAGATCAGTCGATGGGATCCGCAACAGTGCGTGCGATCGTTGCGCGGCGGTGGGCACGGGTTCGAGCTGGTCGGCTGTGGGCGCAGAAGCAGTTGCTCCCAGCACTTCAGAATCATTCCACGATTGTCTATTCCTGGTGGAGTGTTCCGGAGGCCCTCGGCGTAGCTGAACAGTTGCAGTCGACTGACGTACCGATGGTGACGCGAATGCATGGTTACGATCTTTACGGTGAGCAAGACCGTTTAGGTTTTGTCCCCTTTCAGCGTCAGTTGATCGAGTCTGTGGACAAAGTTTTCCCGGCATCCCGAGCTGGTGAGCGTTACCTACAATCACGATATCCAGACTTGGTTGACAAACTATCTGTCGCCTATTTGGGAGTCGAACGACCACATGCCATGTCGATTCCTTCGAATGATGAGATCTTTCGTATTGTGAGTTGCTCCTTGCTTGTACCGGTGAAACGAATTGGCTTGCTTGTTGATGCGCTGCGCATCTTGGGAACTCGCGGTGTGCAATTTGAGTGGACGCACCTTGGCGATGGGCCCGAAAGGTCCAAGATTGAAGCGCAAGCCGCAGTCTTGGGCGGTAAAGCACGTTTTCTGGGGCAAATCCCTCCTGACGAGGTACGCCCATGGTTGACAAGAAACCCGATAGACGTCTTCTGTAACGTGAGTGCGTCTGAGGGGGGTGCTCCCGTTGCTTTGATGGAAGCCGCCAGTTGCGGGATCCCGCTCTTTGCCACCGATGCGGGTGGCAACAACGAGATCGTGGACGATTCAGTAGGGCGCCTCATCCCGGGCTCTTCCGGACCCGAAGGAGTCGCCGACGCGCTCGCGGACATGGCTAGAGAGTCGGAAGTGACGAGGAATCAGTGGCGGCGACGCAGCTTGGAACGCTGGCAGTCCACCTTTGATGCTGAGAGCAACTATGAAGCATTCGCTGGAAACCTAATGAGCTTTCTCGTAGAGAATCGCAGCTTGGACCGGCAGTCGGCCAGACTGGGCAGTCAGGAGAAACCAGTTGACCTCTGATCTGGCATTTGCGGTAGTGGGATGTGGACGCATCGGCAAGCGCCATGCGGAATTGCTAAAGGGCGGTGCTCTTAAGGGCGCCTATCTCGCAGGTGTATGCGATACCGATGACGGACGAGCAGCCGCCTTCACAGCGACATACGGCGTACCGGCTTATAGCAACGTTGAGCAGTTGTGTGAATCCGTAGAGGTTGACGTTGTGAACGTCTGTACACCCTCAGGGAATCATGCAGAGACTGCCATCAAGCTCGCACGCTTGGGTGTGCATGTTGTCGTCGAAAAGCCCATGGCTCTGACTCTCGAAGATGCGGACAAGATGATCCTGGCGTGCGCCGAGAACCAAGTGAAGCTCTTCGTGGTGAAGCAAAACCGTTTCAACCTTCCCATCAGACGTGCCCGGGAGGCTGTGGAGGCGGGACGACTTGGAAAAATGGTCATGGGAACGGTCCGCGTGCGCTGGTGTCGAGACGATGCCTACTACCAGCAGGATGCCTGGCGAGGTACATGGACCCAGGACGGAGGGGTGCTCGCAAATCAAGCTAGCCACCATGTTGATGTCCTGGAATGGATGATGGGGGAAGTCGAAAGCGTTTATGCGGTGGCTCGGACTGCACTTGTCGACATCGAAGTTGAGGACACTGCGGTGGCTGTGCTGAAGTTCACTTCGGGTGCAATCGGACTTATAGAGGCCACCACTGCAACTCGCCCCATAGATCTGGAGGGCTCGCTGTCCCTTCTTGGCGAGAATGGAACAATTGTCGTCGGCGGTTTCGCTCTGAATCGACTTGAGACGTGGAACTTCTCTGATTCACTGGAGGCTGACTCGCTGACTTTGGAGGAGTTCTCTGTAAATCCGCCGGACGTGTATGGGTTTGGTCACCGGATGTACCTTGAGCATGTGGTCGAATGCGTTCATGAGAACTCGCGTCAGTTGGTAGATGGTTTAGAGGGACGCCGCAGCCTGGAATTGATTCTCGCCATCTACGAGTCCATCGAAACCGGACAGGAAGTTGCGATGAAAGATCGTCCGACGCACAGCAAATTGGGTCGCAAGTCGTGACTTTCGAAGTTCGCGACTCAACCATTCGCGATGTCACATGTGGTGAGCGTGTCGTCATCATGCAGCCATCAAATGTCTACGAAGCAATCTTGGGTGACGATGTTTTTGTCGGCCCATTCTGTGAAATACAAGAAGGCGTATCAATTGGGCAGCGTACTCGCGTTCAGTCACATACCTTCATCTGCGAGTTGGTCACCGTCGGCGAGGACTGCTTCATCGGTCACGGAGTGATGTTTGTGAATGATCGAATGCGTGGTGGTCCTGCCC
>MDTB01171930.1_pt1 | contig 10329 bp, 11 predicted proteins | sample 811161 | NCBI WGS metagenome assembly MDTB01 (sample SAMN05326650, study PRJNA326480) | marine metagenome | isolation source: seawater | place: Mediterranean Sea | collected 2009
AATTTGGATTCAAAAAGAGATTGGGGTCATGCTAAAGATTATATTGAAGGAATGTGGAAAATGCTTCAATATCACAAGGCAGAAGACTTTGTTTTGGCAACAGGGAAATCATATTCAATTAGAGATTTTTTAATAAAGGGGTTTAATGTGGTTGGAATCAAAATAAAGTTCACCGGGAAAGGTTTAAATGAGTGCGGAGTAGTAACTAAAAATAATGGTGATGCAAAAGTAAAAATTGGTCAAGAAATCATAAAAATAGATTCTAGATATTTTAGGCCAGCTGAAGTTGAGACATTAACAGGGGATGCAACTAAGGCCAAAAAATTATTAAAATGGATACCAAAGTATAATTTAGATAACTTAATAAGTGAAATGGTAAAAGAGGACTTAAAGAATTTTAAACCCAAGTTTTGAAAAAAATTCTGATCATTGGAGCTTCAGGATTTGTTGGAGCTCACTTATATGAATATTTAAATTCTCTAAAAAAATATGAGCTGATTGGCACCTATTATTCACAAAATAAAAAAGAACTTATTTTTTTAGATTATTTCAATAAGAAAAGTTTTTTAAAAACCCTTGAAAATGTAAAACCCGATATTGTAATTTGGTCCGCAGGGGAAAAAAATATGAGTAGAACCGAAAATGATATTTCTTTTAACATTAAAGAAAATATAGAGCCAATAAAAACTCTTTTAGCATGGCACAAAAGTGTAAACATTTCAAATCCTCACTTATTATTTCTGTCTTCTGATTATGTCTTTTCAGGTGGAAAAGGGAATTACACAACCAAAGATGTTCCTGATCCCCAAACTAAATATGGACTTTCAAAGTATTATTCAGAATTAGCGATACTTCAAAATATTACAAATTTTTGCATTTTAAGAGTTGGAGGAATCATTGGGGAAGGCGGAAGATTTTTTGATTGGATTTATGATAAAATAAAAAATCATAAATCAATTGAGTTATATCTGGAGTATTTTTCTCCAACACCTATAACAACTTTATGTATGGCAATAAGATTAGTTATTGAAAATAATTTACAAGGAATTTTTCACATTTCAGGCAATAAGAGACTTTCAAAATTTAAGTTTGGGGTCCTTTTAAAAAAGTGTTTAGGTGAGAGTAGATCAGTTTTAACTGAAAAAAAGAAATCAAAAAATTCCATTATTCAGGATAGATCTTTGAAAAGATCAAAAGAATTTATGGGATTAAGTGATTTAAAACAGTTCTTTAATACTATAAAGCTATGATAATATTTTTAAAAAGTCATTTTGTTAAGGAAGACTCCAGGGGCATTATGAAAGGGCTCATTAATCAAGGAAAATGGGAAGAGTTAAATTTTTTTTCTACTATTGCGGGACAAATAAGAGGAGATCATTATCACAAAAAAACCGATGAGCTATTTATTATCCTAAAGGGAAAAATTGAAATTGAGTGGGCGGAGGTAGATAAAGAGGGAAGAAAAATTCATGATTTTAATAAAGTTTTCGTTAATAGAGGTGATGTTTTTATAATCAAAAGAAAAACACGACATATTTTTAATATTATCGAGGATTCAGAATGGATTAATGGGTTATCTCGAAAAATGGAAAAAAACTCACCAGATATATATACGTGATCAATAAAATTAAATACTACCGATTTAGAGCCTATTTAGTGAGTCATTTGATTAATCTTAATGAAAATTTAATTTTCAATAAAAGATTAAAAAAAGTTTATTTGAATCTTTTAAAAGGAGAGGAATTTAAAACCATCATTGATGTAGGAGTTAATAAAGGTCAATCAATTCAATTTTTTAAAAAATTAAATAAGAGTGTAAAAATTATTGGTTTTGAACCTAATAAAAAGCTTTATGAAAGTTTAAAAAAAAGAAAATACAAATACTGTGATCTATATAACCTAGGTTGCTCCAGCCAAAATGGTAAACTACGATTTTACGAAAATATTTTAAATGAGTCCTCTACTTTTGAAAAAGTAAATAGTTCATCAGAATGGTTAAAGAAAAAAGAAAAGGTTTTAGGCGTTTCGTTAAAAAATATGATTATTGACACTTATGAAATTCCTGTAATTCGATTAGCAGATTTTTTGAATACTAATTACAAGAATAAAAAAATTGATTTGGTTAAAATTGATGTTGAAGGCCATGAGTATGATGCACTACAAGGTTTATTTCCGTTAAAAAATCAAATAAAATATATTCAATTAGAAGAGCATGGAGATGATTTGTATTTAAATAATAAAAAAGGAATTGTAGAACTTTTACAAAATAATAATTTTGAAAAAGCTGAAAGTATAAAGCATGGTTTTGGAGAAATATATGATGTTATCTATAAAAATAAGATGTTGTAAATGCTTTCAGTGATAATTCCAAGTTTTAAAGAGGGTAAGATTATTGATGTTTCTGTAATTCAAATTATTGATCAATTAAACAATGCCCTAGAGTTTGAAATTATCATTATAGATGATAATTCGAATGATGGTACTTTAGAAAAGGTCAAAGCTATTTCAATTTCAAATCCAAACGTTCATATTTACCTTAATCCCAAAGAAAAAGGATTTGGGAATTCAATAAAAGAAGGAATTAAAAGGGCAAAAGGAGAGTTTGTTTGTATTTTTATGGCAGATCAATCCGATGATCCTAAAGATATTATTAGATATTTTGAATACATGAATTCGGGATTATTTGATTGTGTTTTTGGTGATAGATGGACTAAAGATCAAAACGTGAAAAATTACCCAAAATTTAAATTTTTCTTAAATAGATTTGGAAATAAATTAATATCAAAAATATTTAGTGTTAACTATACTGATGTGACGAATTCTTTTAAAATGTACAAAAAAGATGTATTAATGGATTTATTCCCAATAGTTTCAAATCATTTTAGTATAACTATTGAAATACCCCTGAAATTAATATATAGAGGATATAAATTTAAAGTAATAACTAATTCGTGGCGGAATAATGAGCATTCTGTGTCTAACTTAAATCTTTGGAATGTTCTTTTTACTTATTCTCTTATTCTTATTTATTGTAGAATTGAAAAATATTTCATTAATCATAAAAGCAATAATAACTAGGTAAATCAAATAAATAGAGGTGTTGTACACGGGCATGTGAAACACAAAAATTGAAAGTGTAATTTGATATACTATTAGTAGTGATAGAATAAAATAAGTTGGTGATTTGAAGTACCATTTTGTTTTATAGAATAAAATATATATTCCATTTAAAATAGTTAATAAAAAAATAATTATTCCAATTGCTTTTGTTAAAATAGTGACAAAAAGCTGTGACATCTCTTTTAATGAGAATCCCCAATTTGTATTTTTTGTAATTTGATATATATTTTTAAAGTCTAATCTATAAACTGAGTCCTCTAGTGCCCTAATTTCATGAATATTTGAAATACCATTTTTTTGAAAATCACCAACATTTCCTACATAAAAAGGATCTAAAAAAATTAATTTAATGTTGTTACTACATTTTTTTAGCCATTCAATTGGGAAATCTTTAATAAGTTTAAAGAATACTTTTTTTAAGTATTGATCTTCATAATACTCGGTACTTGAAAAATTTTTGTGTTTAAATTTATCATTTAATATCTCATCCATTTTTGGGTCATCATCCCTCGGAGTAATTCCCCATTCGTTACCAGGCAATTGACCTAATCCGATAAATAGTGTATGTCCCGAATTAGTCGATGTAATAAGAAAATGATTAGTTTTTAAATAGCTAAATAACCCCCAGGGAATTAGAAGTAGTAATGTCAAAAAGGGTATTATTGAAGTCGAAAAAGAAAAAATCGTAGGGTTTTTCTTTTCGATGATCTCCCAAAAAATTAAGAAAATAGGTATAAATAGAATAAAGTAGATGTAATCAGATCTAAAATTACAAAGTAGGCCAAATAATAAGCCAGAAAAGATAAGTTGGGTTTTTTTTCTGTCAGTAAAATAATTTATTAAGTGGATAAAAGCCAGGATTAATAAACTCGACGAAATACTTTTTGGCCAAAGTTGTGTGTGGAACAAAAAGTAAGGAAATCCGACAAGAACAAGCATTCTCCAAATAAATAAACTCTTTTGATGATTTTTTCTTATAACTTTATCTAATAAATAAATCGAACAAAAATTTAAGACTTGTTGAAAAATTAAAATGTTTAATTTTGAGGAATTAAAAATCCAATGGACTATTCCGTAACCCCATATAGGAAAGGTAGATAAATCATTAATTCCTTCTTTAGGAGCTATTCTAAACAAATTGTTAATTGATTCAGCCACATTAATATATTTATGATTAAAATATAAATCTAAACTTACATTTGGAAAACTAATTATGCTGCTGAAAATCAGTAAAATCAAAATACTCGTGAAGAAAAAAATCTTATTTTCAATGACAATTTTTAACATATGCATAACATCAAACTAAATAGTTGGGCAAATAACGTTTCTACTAAGTTAAAACTAGTAAAAAAATCTCAAGATTACAGTTTAAAACCCTTTCCGCATTTCTTTATTGATAATTTCTTTGAGGATAAATTTGCAAATGAATTATTAGAAAATTTTCCGGATCTTGAGAGTGATCTTTGGGAAAGGACAAATGATCCTGAGATTGAGGTTAAAATGAGATCTAAGTGGAACTCAGAGTTTGATATCCCAGAAAAAATTGTTTATGCCATTAGAATTATGAACTCAGCCCCGTTTTTAAAAGCTCTTTCTGAATCTCTAGAAATACCAAAATTAATACCCGATCCTTATTTTACTGGTGGAGGGTTAAATGTGACTGTAAGTGGAGGTTTACTTGATGTTCATGTTGATGGAAATTATCATGACGCAACAGGGCTTCATAGAAGAGTAAATGTAATTTTATATTTGAATCCAGGTTGGAAAGAGGGTTGGGGAGGAGAATTTGGACTTTACGATAATAAGGGAGAGAAGCTTATAAAAAAAATTGCTCCACTACATAACAGATTAATGGCTTTTGACACTAATGACTTGAGTTATCATGGACTTCCAGATCCAATAAATTTCCCTCATGGCCATGCGAGACGCTCCATAATTTTATACTACTATACAAAAGAATCTAGACCCTCTTCACAAGTAAATGTAGAAAAGCCTCATTCAGCTTTGTGGAAGAAAAAGGGGTGGACCGATAAACGAGGAAATAAAACAAGAGATTTCCAATAAAAGTGAAAATACTTGTAATATCTCAATATTTTTATCCTGAAAATTTAAGAATAAATGATCTTGTTTTCTCACTTAAAAAAAGAGGTCATCATATTGAAGTTTTGACTGGAAAACCCAATTATCCAAAAGGAGAATATTTTGATGGATATTCTTGGGGGGCTCCTTCAAAAGAAAAAATCCAGGAAATAGAGGTTCATAGAGCCAATCTCTTTCTAAGAAAAAAAGCGGGCGGGGTAAGACTATTTCTAAATTATTTTTCATTTCTCTCTTTTGCTTTATTTAAAATATTTAGAATTAAAGGCAACTTTGATAAAATATTTATTTATGCTCCATCACCAATCACTGTTGGAATATTAGGGATAGTTGCAGCAAAAAAATTTAGATGCAAATCCTACCTATGGGTTCATGATCTCTGGCCAGAATCAGTTCGTATTGCAGGAGGAATTTCTAATCAATTTATTTTAGGACTTATAAATTTAATGACCAAACTTATCTATAGGTTTACCGATAAAATTTTAGTTCAGTCCCCAGAGTTTATTCCCTATATTAAAAATCAAGGTGTAGCTGACAACAAATTAATTTATTACCCCTATTATGCTGAAAACTTTTACAAAGTAGTGGAGCCCAAAAAAATTTACTTAGAACAATTTCCCTCAGGATTTAATTTGCTTTTTGCTGGAAATATTGGAGTAGCTCAAAGTTTTGATACCATCATTGATACATTTAAAAAATTAAAAAACTACAATATCAATCTTATTGTTTTAGGTGATGGAAGAGACAAAAAGAGAATTCAAAAGCTAATTAAGCAAAAAGAAATTGCAGATAAATTTTATTTTTTAGGATCCTATCCCCCTGAAGAAATGCCCCACTATTTCGCCTGCGCAGATGCGCTTTTGATTACACTTAAAAAGGCAGCGATTTTTTCTTACACCATACCAGGCAAATTACAGTCATATTTAGCTTGTGCAAAACCAATTATTGGATCTTTAGATGGTATTGGAAACAAGATAATATTAGAGTCAAATTCAGGTTATACCTCAACATCTGAAAATTCTGAAGTTTTAGCCAATAATATAATTAAACTCTCCAAAAAATCTAAAGACGAGTTAAATAGCTTTTCAAAAAATGCTTCAGAATATTTTAAAAAGAACTTTGCTAAAGAAAAATTACTTTTACAACTTGAAGAAATATTTAAAGATTAAAATATGAAAGCCATCCTCCTTGCCGGCGGGACTGGATCTAGACTTTTTCCAGTCACCTTTGGAGTGTCCAAACAACTTTTACCAGTTTATGACAAGCCTATGGTCTATTATCCGCTTTCTGTATTATTGTTGGCTGGAATTCGAGACATCATGATCATTAGCACACCAGAGGATATTAGTCAATATGAACGTTTATTGGGGAATGGAAGCCAGTGGGGGATTACTTTGCAATATAAAATTCAAAAAACCCCTAAAGGATTAGCCGATGCCTTTATTTTGGGAGAGGATTTCATTGGACAAGATTCCATATGTTTGATTTTAGGGGATAATATTTTTTATGGCTATGACTTTTATGATCAATTAGAGGCAGTTGTTGAGCAGACTAAATCAGGTTCAAAAGCAACTATCTTTGGTTATAATGTGAAAGATCCCCAACGCTATGGGGTAATTCAATTTGATAATCTGGGGAACCCAATATCCATAGAGGAAAAACCTCAACAGCCTAAAAGTAATCATGCGGTAGTTGGCCTATATTTCTACCCCAATGAAGTTATTGAAGTTGCTAAAACCATTGAGCCTTCTAAACGAGGTGAGTTAGAAATAACTACAGTAAACCAGTATTTCTTAGAAAAACAGAAATTGAAAGTAGAAACTCTAGGTCGTGGATTTGCTTGGCTGGATACAGGAACCCATGAATCACTATTAGAAGCTAGTCAATTTATTGAGACCATTGAAAAACGTCAAGGAGTGAAGATTGGATGTTTGGAAGAGGTCGCCTATCAAAAAGGCTATATAAACCTAGGCCAGCTTTTGGATCAAGCACGAAGGCTAAATGGGACTTCTTATGGAGATTACTTGCTAGATCGGTATACTTCTTAAATATATTTTTTATATTATTTAAAAAATCTATCCTCTCTTCTTGAAGGAGATATCTTTTTATGCCTATTTTAAAATGATTATTTTTACCTCAATTTCTTTATGAACAAAAGTAGATTGAACACTTTTTATGATTGTAATTCCTACTCTTTTTAATGAAGTTTTTCTTTTAAAGCAGAGGTTACACGCTGATGTAAGAGGAAGTTTTATAGAGTCATATAATCAAAGAGATTTTGAAAAGGCGATATCAAGAAGAATTGATTTCTGTCAAGACAACATAACTCATTCCAAAAAAGGAGTTTTAAGAGGGTTGCATTATCAATTACCACCTTTTAGTCAGTCTAAGCTTGTAACAGTTCTTGAAGGGAAGGTTTTAGATGTCGTTTTAGATTTAAGAAAAGGCTCCCCTACTTTTGGTCAGCATTTTAGCCAAGAATTGAGCGGAGAGAACCAATTACAGCTTTTTATTCCTCGCGGATTTGCCCACGGATATATTACCTTAAGCGAGAACTCCACCTTTAAATATAAGGTTGATCAATACTACTATCCTGAAAGTGAAGGGAGTATTGCTCCAGATGATGTTGCATTGGCTATTGATTGGCAACTTGCTAAAAAGGAGTGGGTTCAATCCGAAAAAGATCAAAAGCATCCTGTTTTAGCGAACGCTGTTTACTTTGATTACAATGAAGATTTGTATGCCTAGTTATTTAGTAACAGGAGCAGGGGGTCAATTGGGGCAATGTTTTCAGTATATTGCTTCTGAGTTTCCTCAATATCGATTATTTTTTCCCACACATCCCGAACTGGATATAAATAAATCCGGAACTCTATCAAATTATTTTGAAAAATCTCCATTTACTGGAATTATCAATTGTGCTGGGCATACTGAGGTAGATAAAGCCGAAACTGAAGACAAAGAAGCATATCAAATTAATGCTTGGGGAGTTCAAAACCTTATCGATTTTGCTGAAGCTAAGAACTTAAAACTCATTCATTTTTCCACGGACTTTGTATTTGACGGGACAAAAAAGACACCCTATATGGAGGGAGACACCACTAATCCTTTAAATGTTTATGGGAAAAGTAAATTAGCAGGTGAGTTGGCCCTAGCTAAGTCTAATTGTCAAGGTGTATGTATTCGACTTTCATGGTTGTTCAGTCCTTTTGGGAAGAACTTTGTAAAAACGATTATAAATTTTTCTAAGTCTACAACTGAATTGGTAGTAGTGAATGATCAATTTGGTAAACCAACATATGGTATAGATCTCGCCCGGGCAGTTTTAACCTCTCTTAGTAATCCAAACTTTTATAAATACAAGACTTATCATTTTGCGCAAGGACCTGATACAAATTGGTATGACTTTGCCCAAAGCATAATCAAATTGACCGGTCTAAATTGTGGTTTAAAGCCTATCAATAGTTCAGCTTATTCTAAAGCAGCAATGCGCCCTATGAATTCCTCTTTGTCTACACAGCTTATTGAAAAGACTTTATCTTTGAATATTCGACATTGGCATTTAGCATTGGAAGATTGTTTGAAAAAAATTCAAGATAGTTAGTATGTTCAAGTCAATTTTAATTACTGGAGGTGCTGGATTTATTGGTTCACACTTGGTGCGTAGAATGGTCAAAAATTATATTCAGACACAAATAGTTAATTTGGATGCTTTGACATATGCTTCTGATTTATCTCTATTGAATGACTGTAAGGATAAATCTAATTATAAATTTATTGAAGAAGATATAAATAACTTTAATGGACTTAAAGCACTTTTTAAAAAATACAATTTTGATGCTGTTATCCATTTAGCAGCAGAATCTCATGTGGATAATTCAATTGAAGACCCCTTTATTTTTGCAAGGACTAATATCCAGGGAACACTAAATCTTTTAGAGGCAGCAAGGCAATATTGGGGCAATCATTCTAAAAATCAAAGGTTTTACCACATCTCAACAGACGAAGTTTATGGTAGCTTAGGTGCTGAGGGCTTTTTTACAGAGACAACAGTATACGATCCTAGATCTCCTTATTCTGCATCAAAGGCATCATCAGATCATTTAGCCAGAGCATTTTTCCACACATACGGATTACCAGTAGTTCTATCTAATTGTTCAAACAATTATGGCCCAGGTCAACATCATGAAAAATTGATTCCTTTGATGATTAAAAATATTATAGCTCAAAAACCATTGCCGCTTTATGGCAGAGGAGATAATATTCGTGATTGGATTTATGTTGAAGATCATGCAGAAGCAATTGATTTAATTCTTCATAAAGGAACTGTAGGAGAAACTTATGCCCTTGGAGGAAATAACGAAATGAAAAATTTGGATTTAGTCCACTATCTTATTCAGCAGTTGGATCAGAAGCTTGAGCGCCCAAAAGGAAGCTCATTAAAACTCATCGAGTTTGTTACTGATAGGTTAGGACATGACTACCGATATGCTATTGATGCATCCAAAATTCAAAAAGAGTTAGGGTGGAAGGCTTTTACTTCTTTTGAAAATGGGATGGACAAAACATTGGAATTTTATTTATCAAATTAAGTATGCCAGAACCTAAAGACTCTCTAAAGTGAAAAAAGCTTCGATTGATTTTGGACTTCTTTTAATGCTTATTTTTTTTCTGCAGGGATAATGATCCTCGGCCTCGGAACATCATTAAAGGTTGTAAAGGAAACTTTGAATTTTTTGATACCATTGGAGTTGGCCCGATACTCTCTTTAATTCTCGCTGCAATTGCGGAATTTATAGCGCATATTTTAGAATGGAAGCCCCGTTTAGAGTATTTATTTCCATCCATCACAATGTTATTGGCTTTTTTCATTATACATGACGGTGATCCGTTTTCTAGAAAAGAAAAAGCCTTTGTATGCCTCATTGTTTTCTTAGTATATATTTTAATAGCTCAGGGAAGTACTCTCTAGACAAGTAATCAAGTAAAAAAAGGTTGTTTTATCTTAAATAATAGCTATATTTGCCGTCCATAAAAACAAATTAAATGTACGCAATAGTTGAAATAGCAGGGCAACAATTTAAAGTTGTGCAAGACCAAAAGCTTTTCGTA
>MDTB01206596.1_pt1 | contig 10328 bp, 14 predicted proteins | sample 811161 | NCBI WGS metagenome assembly MDTB01 (sample SAMN05326650, study PRJNA326480) | marine metagenome | isolation source: seawater | place: Mediterranean Sea | collected 2009
TAAGATCGGTGCCTACCTACTAGTTGATATGGCACATTTCTCTGGTTTAGTTGCAGGAGGCGCTTATCCAAATCCTCTAGAATATGCTGATGTTGTTACATCTACTACACATAAAGTTTTAAGAGGTCCTAGAGGTGGAATAATTTTAACAAATAATGAAACGTTATATAAAAAATTTAATAGTGCTGTTTTTCCAGGTTTACAAGGAGGCCCGTTAATGCATGTTATTTCTGCCAAAGCTGTTTGTTTTAAAGAAGCTCTAAGTGGAGAATTTAAAGAATACACAAAGCAAGTTATATCTAATGCAAAAATTTTAAGTGACACATTAGTAAAGAATAACTTTAAAATTTTTTCAGGAGGTACAGATACACACTTAATGTTAGTTGATTTAAGACCTTACAAAGTTACTGGAAAAGATGCTGATGAAAGTTTAGGACGAGCAAACATTACTTGCAACAAAAACGGTATACCATTTGACACTGAAAGCCCAATGATTACATCTGGTATTCGACTTGGCACACCTGCTGCAACTACAAGAGGCTTTAAATCCAAAGAGTTTGAAATTGTTGGAAAATTAATTACAAAAGTTATTAAAGGTCTGTCAGAAAATCCTAGCAACAACTCAAAAGTTGAAAAAGAAGTACAAAAAGAAGTTATTGACCTTTGTTCAGCTTTTCCTATTTATAATAACTGAAAAATTAAATTTTTATGATTTGTCCTTTTTGTAGAGAGAAAGATACTTCGGTTGTTGACTCTCGACCTACAGAAGATGGAACTGCAATAAGAAGAAGAAGGGTTTGCACATGTGGAGGCGGTCAAAGGTTCACAACTTTTGAAAGAGTTCAATTTAGAGAATTAACCGTAATCAAAAAAAATGGAAGAAGAACACCATTTGACAGAGAAAAATTAGCTAAATCACTTTTTACAGCTCTTAAAAAAAGGCCAATAGACTCTGACACAACTGAAAGAGTTGTATCTAAAATATCCAGGGAGCTTGAAGAATTGGGCCAATCTGAAATTCAATCAAGTGTAATAGGTAAAAAAGTTATGGATGAGCTTAAAGAGCTGGACAAAATTGCCTACATTAGATTTGCATCAGTATATACAAATTTTAAAGAAATTGGAGAATTTGGCAGTTATATTGACGAGCTTCATGGCAAATCTAAAAAAAAATAAGCTAAATAAATTTAACATACATTGTTTAAAGCTCGCATTTGAACAAGCTAGAATAAATTTAGGTTCAACATTGTCAAATCCCTCTGTGGGGTGTGTAGTTGAAAAAAACGGCAGTATTATCTCAAGTGGACACACTTCAGTAAAAGGCAGGCCTCATGCGGAGTTTAATGCGTTAAAAAAGAAAATAAATTTTAGCGGCGCAAATGTATATACAACCTTGGAACCTTGTTCTCATTTTGGAAAGACTCCTCCCTGTACAAATATTTTGAAAAAAAAAGGCATTAAAAAACTGTACTATTCTATTGATGATTTAGATGAGCGTTCAATGAATAAATCATCAAAAACACTAAGAAAAAATAAAATTAAAGTAACTAAAAATATACTTAAAAACGAGGCAATGGATTTTTATAAAAGTTATCTATATCAACATAAAAAAAAATACCCATTGATTGATGCTAAAATTGCAATGTCAAAAGATTTTTTCACCATTAATAAAAAATCTAAATGGATAACAAACGAATATTCTCGTAAAGTAGGTAATTATTTAAGAAGCACTTATAATTGCCTAGTTTCTACTTCTAAAACTTTAAATAAAGACGATGCACTCTTTAATACAAGAATTAAAGGACTAGAAAAAAAATCTCCAGATCTAGTTTTGATTGATAGAGAATTAAAGTTTAAAAAAAATCTTAAAATATTTAAAATTAAGAGTAAAAGAAAAATATATTTTGTTACTTCAACAAATAATAAGAAAAAAATTAGTTGGCTTAAAAAGAAAAAAATCTCTGTAATTTTATTAAATAGTCTTAAAAATTCAGATGATTTTGACAAACTTTTTAAAATTTTATTTAAAAAAGGATACTCAAGAATATTGATAGAAGCTGGATTAACATTTTTTAATTTTCTAAAACGAAAAAATTTTTTAAATAATATTTTTATATTTCAGTCATTTATGAAATTAAAAGAAGGGGGATTGAATTCGATCAATAAAAGTATTAATTTAAATAATCGTCTTCAAGTATTTCTATTTGGAGATAAACTATATAAAATAAGGGCTAAATAATGTTTAATGGTATAATTAAAAATACAGGAGTAATAAAATCTATCCAAAGAATAGGAGGTAGTAAAATTATTGGTATTAAGTCCAAAATTAAATTAAGTAAAAAAGCCATTGGCTCTTCAATTTCATGCAACGGAGTATGTTTAACTCTGACCAAAATAAAAAATAAAGTTTTATTTTTTTATCTTTCAAATGAAACAATTAAAAGAAGTAATTTTGCTTTTATTAAAAAAGATCAATTGATTAACTTAGAGTTATCTTTAAAATATGGAGATGAATTATCAGGCCACTATACTCAAGGCCATGTCGACACTTTGGGTAAAATTAAGAAAATTAAAATTCAAGAAAAAACTTGGATTATCAATTTTTTAATTCCAAAGAAATACAATAGGCTAATAGTAGAAAAAGCATCAATTCATATCAATGGGGTTTCACTCACTATATCAAAAAAACTAACTAATTCATTTGAAATAAATGTAATACCTCATACACTTCTTTTGACTAACTTGAAGAACTTAAAAAAAGACAATTATGTAAATATTGAATTTGATATTTTTAGTAAATACATAATTGATTTAAATAAATGACAAAAAATTATTTCACTTCTATAGATGAAATTATAAAGGAAGCTAAAAGAGGAAGAATGTTTATACTTGTAGACGACAAAGATAGAGAAAACGAGGGTGATCTAGTTATTCCTGGTTCTAAATGTAATTCAAAAAATATTAATTTTATGGCTAAACATGGTAGAGGTCTAATATGTTTAGCATTAACAAAAAGAAAAGTTGATCAATTAGGCTTACCATTAATGTCCTCTTTAAATAAAGCTAGAATGCAGACTGCATTTACAATTTCTATAGAGGCCAGAAAAGGTATAACAACAGGTATTTCAGCTTTTGATAGAGCTAAAACAATTAAAACTGCAATTAAGAATAAGTCAAAAAAAAAAGATATAGTTTCCCCAGGTCATGTTTTTCCTTTAGTTTCAAGAAATGGTGGAGTTTTAGAAAGAGCAGGACATACTGAAGCTTCAGTCGATATTTCAAAATTAGCAGGGCTAAATCCAAGTGCTGTTATCTGCGAGGTTATGAACGAAGATGGAAGAATGGCTAGATTTAAAGATTTAATTCAATTCTCAAAAAAACATAAATTAAAGATTGCAAATATTGAAGATCTTATTTCTTTTAGGCTTAAAAATGAAAAATTAATTGAAGAAGAGGGATCAAAAATTATTTCTTTCAAAAAAGAAAAATACTATCAAATTAAATATAAAAATTTACTTAATAAATCTACAAATTTTGTAATAAAAAAAGGAAATTTTTCGAACAAAAAATCTATAAAAGTACGTGTAATTTCAAAAAGTATAAAAAAAAATTCATCTATAATTAGAGATAGATTAATACAGCATTCACTTAATTATCTCTCAAAATTCAATAATTTTGCTTTAATTGTTGTTAAAGATCAAAAATCTGCTAAACAAAAAATCTTTGATGTTAATAAAAATAATATACTTAGATACTACGGAATAGGAGCTCAAATTATTAAAGATTTAGGAATTAAAAAAATGATATTGGTATCTAGATCACAAAAAAAAGTAATTGGTCTTGAGGGATATGGAATTAAAATTATAAAACAAGAAATAATAAAATGAAAAAAAAAATACTTATTGTTGCATCTAATTATTATAAAAAAATTACAAAAAACCTAATTTTTGATGCAACACGAAAACTTAACAAAAAATATATTTTAAAAAAAATTATTGTTCCCGGTACATTTGAAATACCAATGGTGATTTCAAAAAATATTCGCAGATATGATGGATTCATAGTTTTAGGCTGTGTAATTAAAGGCAAAACACCACATTTTGAATATTTGTGTTTCGCTACTTTCAATTCTTTAATGAATTTATCTGTAAAATATAAAAAACCTATCGGAAATGGAATTCTAACATGTTTAAATATGTCCCAAGCGTTAACAAGATCAAAAATAAAAGGAAAAGAGTCTGCAGAGGTTATGATAAATTTACTTGCATGAAAAATACGATAAAAAATTCGTCCCCTAGAATTAGAATTATTCAAAAAATATATTCAAAAACTTTAAATCCAGATGAAGAAATTGTTTATAATAAAAGCCAATATAAAAAATTTATAAAAGATGTAACTGAGGGAACTTTGGAGAGAATAGAATATATTGAGGGATTAATTGAAAAATCATTAAAAAACGACATTAACCTTAGAAGAACTGATAAAATTCTAAAAATTATACTATATGCTGCTGTTTTTGAGTTGCTATTTAAGCACAACAATCCTAAAAAGGTGATTATAAGCGAATATGTTAAATCTTCAGAATTTTTTCTAGAAAAAGCTCAAATTAAATATTTAAACGCGATATTAGACAAATTATCTCATTTAATAAGAAAAAATTAAACAATTCTTTTGTTTTTTTGCTAATAATTTTAAAGTTTAGCTTGCCTTTCTTAGTTTATTTTGGCATTTATCGTTAAATTTATTTATGAATTCTTCTCTAGAACTACTTTATTTAATCATATTTTCAGGCGTCTTAGCTGTAGCTTACAGTTATTTACTTTCAGGTCAAATTTTATCCTCAAGTGATGGAAATCAAAAAATGAGAGAAATAGCCGAGGCTATTCAAATCGGTGCAAAAGCATATTTGAATAGGCAGTACAAAACAATAGCTATTGTTGGAACTATAGTTCTAATCATTGTAATATACTTTTTTAATATAGCAGTAGGATTTGGATATTTCATTGGTGCAACTTTATCAGGTATCGCAGGATACATTGGCATGCTCATCTCAGTTAAAGCTAATGTTAGAACAGCGGAAGCATCGAGAAAAAGCTTGCAGTCAGGATTATCCATAGCATTTAAATCTGGGGCAATTACAGGATTATTGGTTGCTGGTTTGGCTTTGTTAGCTATAGCAATTTATTATCTTATTTTAATACATTTAGATACTAATGATAGAGACATTATAAACGCTTTGGTGGCTTTAGGTTTTGGAGCATCATTAATTTCAATTTTCGCTAGATTGGGCGGAGGTATTTTTACTAAAGGTGCTGATGTTGGAGCAGACTTAGTTGGAAAGGTCGAAGCAGGCATACCTGAAGATGATCCTAGAAACCCAGCAGTAATCGCAGATAATGTCGGAGACAACGTGGGTGACTGCGCAGGAATGGCTGCAGATTTATTTGAAACTTACGCGGTAACTATAGTAGCTACTATGGTGCTGGCATCAATTTTTTTTCCTGATTTTCAAAATATGATGGTCTATCCATTAGCTATAGGAGGATCTTGTATAATTACTTCAATTATAGGAACCTGGTTCGTCAGATTAGGTAAAAGCAAAAATATTATGGGCGCTTTGTATAAAGGTTTTATTGCTACTGCTATTTTATCTTTAATAATTTTATATCCATTGACAGAATCATCTATAGGTTTAGATAATAATTATTCTTACTCAAATATAAAGTTTACAGGATTTGATTTATATTTATGCGCAGTTACAGGTTTGATAATAACTGGTTTGATAATTTGGATTACAGAATATTATACTGGAACAAATTTTAGACCAGTAAAGAGTGTTGCAAAGTCTTCAACGACTGGACACGGCACAAATGTAATTCAAGGATTAGCTATTTCAATGGAAGCTACTGCTATTCCAGCTCTCATCATAGTGGTCGGTATAATAACCACCTACAATTTTGCAGGGCTCTTTGGAATAGCTATCGCAGTTACTTCAATGTTAGCTTTAACTGGAATGGTTGTTGCCTTGGATGCCTATGGTCCGGTAACAGATAATGCTGGAGGAATAGCAGAAATGTCTAAACTTCCAAAAAATGTAAGAAAAACAACAGATGCTCTTGACGCTGTAGGTAATACAACAAAGGCTGTTACTAAAGGTTATGCAATAGGATCAGCGGGTCTAGGAGCCCTAGTATTGTTCGCTGCTTACACAGAAGATATTAAATATTATTCTCAAGATAGTTCGTCAACATTATACAATCTTCAAGTAAGTTTTGACTTATCTAATCCCTATGTAGTTATCGGTCTTTTAATTGGAGGTCTATTACCTTATTTGTTTGGTTCGATGGGCATGCAAGCTGTAGGAAGAGCTGGTGGAGCTGTTGTCGTTGAAGTTCGAAGACAATTTAAAAAAATACCAGGTATTATGAAGGGAAAAAGAAAACCTGATTATGGTAAGTTGGTCGACCTATTAACAAAAGCTGCAATAAAAGAAATGATAGTGCCCTCATTATTGCCAGTTTTGTCACCAATAATTCTATATATAATAATTTTACTAATTGCTGGGAAAGTTGCAGCGTTAGCTTCTCTTGGAGCTATGTTGCTTGGTGTAATTGTTACAGGATTATTTGTTGCTATATCTATGACAGCTGGAGGTGGCGCATGGGATAACGCCAAAAAATATATTGAAGACGGAAACTATGGAGGAAAAGGGTCCGAAGCACACAAAGCAGCCGTAACTGGTGATACCGTAGGTGATCCTTATAAAGACACAGCAGGTCCGGCAGTAAATCCGATGATTAAAATAACAAATATAGTAGCATTATTGTTACTATCAGTTATAGCGCATTAAAACTACTTTTTTCCGTACATTTTTTGTTTTACACTTTGCAAAAATTTAGTTACAAAACTTTGTCGAGAGACAGGGTTATTTGTTTTCATACCCGAATAAACAATTTTTTTCATATCATCTTTATTAAAAAATTCTTTTTTGCTAACTATGCCTCTATCGTTAAATCTTAATACTAGAACGTTGTTTTCTAACAATTTTTCACTTTTCATTGCTGTTATTGAAGCTGCAGTTACTTTTCTATCAAAGTAGAACCAAATATTTTCATCATCAATAGATTTTGTATGAGGGTTTCCTAAAATTTTTAAAACATCATTTTTATTTGATATTTTTATACTAATTTTTTTGGATCTATTTTCGAGAAAATTAATACCGTGACCTTTTATAGGCTCTTTTAATTGACAATTAGATAATATAAAAAAAGAAATTAAAAGGATAAATTTAGTAATATGTTTAATTTTAAATATAAAAAGCATAATAGTATTTATAACAATCTTGTAGAATTATCACGAAATATATATTTTTACAAAGACATTAAATTAGATGATAAACTAGAAAATAGAATAATTATAATATTTGCGCATCTTGCAATTATATTAAATTCACTTAAAAAAGCAAAAAATTCCAACTCATTATCACAAGAGTTATATGATAATATTTTTCGTAATATTGAAAATAATCTAAGAGAGATGGGGCACGGAGATGTTACTGTAAATAAAAAAATGAAAATACTTAATAGGATTTTTCATGACATTCTTTTAAAATTTGTAAATAAAAATGATAGCCAAATTAAAGTTAATGAAATTTTAAAATTTTTAATAAAAAATGTTGAAAATCAAGAAATATCACATAAACTTCATGATTATTTTACAAAATATCAAGATTTTTGTTTTGATATTGTTAATAAAAATATGTTAAAAGATTTTGATAAATTTGAATATTAGTTATGGCTGTACCAAAACGTAAAACTTCTGTTTCTAGAAAAAAGTTAAGAAGATCTCATCATAAAGTTCGAAATATGAATGTGGTAGAGGATAAAAAATCTGGAGAATATAGATTATCTCATCACATTGATTTAAAAACGGGATTTTATAATGGCAAAAAGATATTAGATATTTAATCCTAAATGACACAAAAAATTACTATTGCTATAGATGCAATGGGTGGTGAAAATTCTCCTAATAAGAACATAGAGGGAATAAGCTTCTTTCATAAAAAAAATCGTATTAAGAAAGATTATTTTTTTAATTTATTTGGTGATCAAAAAAAAATTGAAAATGAAATTAAAAAATATGACATTCCGAATGAAGTTTACAAAATATATCACACAGAAAATTTTGTTGCTGATGATGAAACTCCACTCACAGCAGTGAAGTCAGCAAAAAATACCAGTATGTGGAATAGTGTCTACTCCCAGATCAAAAACGAAAGTGATATTTCATTGTCGGCTGGCAATACTGGCGTTCTACTTGTCATCTCAAGAATGATTTTAAAATCTATAAGCGGCGTAAGCAAGCCTGCCTTAGCAGGATTATGGCCTAATAACAAAGGCATGAGCATTGTTTTAGATTTAGGCGCTAATATAGAGTGTGATGAAAACAATTTAGTTGAATTTGCTGAAATGGGTTCGGCTTTATATAAAGTATTATTTCCATCTGTAATGCCAAATGTCGCTTTATTAAATATTGGTTCCGAGGAAATAAAAGGAACAGAAACTATAAAAAAAGCCTACAACATTTTAAGAGAGTTAGGAAACAAAAGTGATTTAAATTTTAATGGTTATATTGAAGGAAACAAAATACCAGATGGAGAAAATAATGTAATCGTAACAGATGGGTTTACTGGTAATATAGCACTTAAAACAGCTGAAGGAACAGCTAAATTTATAACCGATAATCTTAAAAAATCTTTATCAGAGAATATATTTTCAAAATTTTCTTTATTATTTTCTTATTTCAGTTTAAAAAAATTTAAAAAAAAATTAGATCCTAGAAAATTTAATGGAGCAATATTTCTAGGCTTAAATGGACCTGTTGTTAAAAGTCATGGCTCAACAGATTCACTTGGGTTTTATCATTCAATTGATTTATGTTATAATATAGTAAAAGGGAATTTAATGATTCAAATAAAAAATAATTTAAGTCATTTAAATGATGCCAATAACAAAAATTAACACTGTTAAAAAAGAAATAATAAAAGAAATACACTCTATTTTTGGAACATCAGAAAACAATATAAAGAAGATTACTCAAGATATTATTGATGTCTTGATTGAAACATTAATTGAAAAAAAAAAAATAAATATTAAAAATTTCGGAGCATTGAAAATTAAAAGAAAACAAAGCAGAATTGGAAGAAATCCTAAGACTAAAGAAAAATTTAATATTTCAGCGCGTAATTCAATTGTTTTTAAACCTTCCAGTTTAATTAAAAAAAAAGTTAATAGTTAAAATGAATAAACTAATAGATATATCAGAATTAACAAAAATACTTGGTTTAAAAAGCAAACACAAAGGGAAATCGGCTAATTACATTTTAAGATACTGGGAGACACAGTTTAGTCAAATAAAACCTATTATTTTAAATGGCAACAGAAGATACTACAACGTCGATCAAGTAAAAAAAATTAAATTTATCAAATATCTATTAAAAGAAAGAGGTTTAACTATTAAAGGAGCAAAGAAAATGTTAAATAAAAAAGACATTGACGTAAATGATAAAAATAATATAGAAAAGGATTATTTTAAAAATGAAATTATTAACAAATCTAGATCTATTTTAGAAAAAATTAAGAAGATAAAAAAATATGGCTAAAAAAACTCACTTAAAAGTTAGAATGGTTCCAGAGAGCAAGCCCGATAGTGCTTTCATATATTATGCTAAAAAACCCACTAAAGGTGAAAAAGCTAAAATTAAATTAAAGATCAGAAAATATAATCCTAACACAAGAAAACACGAAATCTTTGTAGAAAAAAAACTTCCGCCTCACAGTAAATAAGCTTATTTTTTTTTGAAATTTCTAAATTCGTATTTAATATATGCGCTTATCATAGACTTCCATATTTGATTAGTTATTTTAATATCAATTTTCTTTTTTTGAGATTTAATCTTTATATTCGATAAAATTCTTTCAATTCTGTTTTTATCAATAATTTGATTTTTGAATTGCTTAGTCAATAAAACTTGATTCACTAATATTGTTCTTTTTTTTATTAAATTTAATAATTTATCATCAAGTTTATCAAGTTTTTTTCTGATTTTTAAAAGTTTATAATTTTTCATAGCGACATAAATAGTATATGAGATTCTTAATTAAAATAATATATATATAACCATGTATCTAAAACAAAGAAACTACAAAAATTTTGTAAGTAATTGGTTATTAATTTCGATTTCATTAATATTTTTGATGATAATTGTTGGTGGATTAACAAGACTTACAAATTCAGGATTATCCATAACTGAGTGGGAATTGTTTAAA
>MDTB01169764.1_pt1 | contig 10327 bp, 9 predicted proteins | sample 811161 | NCBI WGS metagenome assembly MDTB01 (sample SAMN05326650, study PRJNA326480) | marine metagenome | isolation source: seawater | place: Mediterranean Sea | collected 2009
CACTTATTATAATCATGACAAACCTCGTCATAAAGAGAGCATGCTCCATCTAAAAATTTATCCAGTCTTTCGCGCTCCTCTTTTTTAACACGAGACAGATCAACTATCGGATTATTTATAGAGTCACAATATAAAAAGCCATCTAAATCAACATGGCCATTACAACCCAAAACAATATAGGCCTGCAAACTAAACTCCTAAAAAAGTATAAAAATCATAAAAATATTACGTATCTTCTTAGATTATACGAAATATATAAATCAATCTATATTTATTATGTAGCAAACGGATCTCCGGCATTATCTCCGGTCCAGAGGACCAAAGATGTTGCAGGCATACACATCCAAGTATTATCCCCAACGCATACTAAGTGTACAGTAGAGTCCATATCTCCTGTTGTGCTGCCGTTGAATTGCATTTTCGTCTTACTTCCACCTGCGCCCCTAAACAAATTAGCTGTATTGTTTTTATACATAATCAATCCACCAACTATATTATCGTTTGAGCCGTTAGCAGTCTTTATCTCATGATTATTTGAGCCTGGCACCTGCTTAAGCAGAAAAGTATAATGAGTACCTACATCTGTAGCAGTAGCATTTGGAAGCGTGAAAGCAAATGCTGTTGTTGAGTCGAAAGCACAAATAGATCCTGACTGAGTAGTTGAAAGGGTTGTATTAGAAGTGGCTAAGATAACATTTTTCTTTGCAACTAACGGGGCTGTTACCTTTACTGATCCGGACCCATGTGGCGTTATTTCTATACTAGAGTTAACACCATCTGGAATCTTTATAAACCCTGAGTTGTTTCCATTGTTTGTATTAAGAGTTAAGTCGCCACCGCCGCTGGTAGTTATAGTCGCATCAACATCGGTATCTCCAACCTGAACTGTGTCAGCCGAAAGCTGAACATCTCCTGTGCCGCCTGGGGTAATAGTTATATTTGCATTCCCTGTTGATATAATCTGATTATTGTTAACATCTAGATTTCCACCAAGCTGGGGTGATGTATCTTGAATAATATCTGTCATCCCAGAGGCAGGCTGAGATACCCAGCTCAAAACACCTGAGCCATCTGTCTTTAAAACCTGTCCATTTGAGCCATCATCATTAGGCAGTGTTAATGTATAGTTTGCCGCAGCACTATGAGGCGGACCCTTTAGGGTTACTCCATGAGAGTTATTTTCACAGTTTAACTTAAATTGCCCAGAGCCTTTAGTGGCGTTTCCTCTAAATATAACTACGCCACTTCCATTTGGATCTAACTGAATATTTCCATTAGAGGCTGTAACCAGCGAATTGTTGTTAACATCTAAGTTTCCGCCAAGCTGCGGTGACGAATCTTGCACAATATCGCTCAGCCCGCCTGCCGTGACCCAGCCAAGGTTGCCAGAGCCGTCAGTCTTAAGCACCTGACCATTTGAGCCATCGGCAGCAGGAAGAACCCAAATCTTATCCGCAGCTAAGGCAGGAGCTTCAAACCCAACATAATTAGCGCCCTCATAAAATCTTAGCTCATTATTGCTTCCACCAACCGCTATATTTCCGTTTACATGAAGTTTGTTAACAGGATTGCTTGCCCCTATACCAACATTATCGGAAGAAGCCTCTACAAATATCGCATGAGTGTCACCATTACCCTCAACTCTAAAATCAATATCACTTGAGGACTCATTAAACACAATCATATCTTGATTGTCGTCTTCAAGCATCTTCATGAATGGAACACCGCCAACCTCTATATAGAGTTGATCATCTAAAAACTTAAGTCGAGTATCTGAGTCGCCTTCGTGAGCTAAATACTCATTTATAGATACAGTTGTACCGCCCTTTAAGGCTATATCTCCATTTGTATCTATGGCAATTCTTACAGCATTAGTTCCATCCACATTTGTCTTAATGCTAAAGATGGACTCACCCTGCGAAGCATTTGCTCCAACCTGCCATCCTAAATACCCACACTCTTCATAGCCACTTCCATCCCAATACCTCGCATTCATAGCTCCGATAAAATCATTGGTCTGAGATACAACGGGGCTAGACTCTGTGCCTCTTGATGTATAGAACCGTATATCTGGACCATCTTGAAAGTTTCCGTGCTCTTCCATTCTTAGCTGTACAGAGTTTGATGTTTCTCCAACCATGTGTATTCTATGCAATGGATTTGTTGTACCTATTCCAAGGTTTCCATTGCTAAGAATTGTATCGCCAGATCCATTTGGAGCTATTGTAATATTTGCATTAGAGGTAGAAACAATAGACTGTCCATTAACATCTAAGGAACCGCCCAACTGAGGAGATGTGTCTTCAACTATATTGTTTAAACTTCCACCACCACCGGAGTTTGTCCAGCTGAGATTTCCTGAGCCGTCTGTTTTTAAAACCTGACCATTAGATCCATCAGATGGCGGAAGTATCCAAATCTTATTTCCGGTTAAAGCGGGAGCCTTAAAACCTACATAGTTTGAATTATCAGAATCGTACCATCTAAATTCATTTCCAGACAAGAGCTCTAGATCTCCGGTTGAAAGAACCTTAAACCTTTCTGTAGTTGCAGCTGCACCATGATTTGTTGAAAATATTAATGATGCAGGCATATCATTAGAGCCTGGAGATCCGGTAACTTTTGCCTGTATACTCGCAGCAATGATATCGTTAGATCCATCTGCACCAGACCATGTAACATAGCCTAAACCATCATTGTTTTGAACAACTGTTTTATTATTTACACCAGTACCCCTTCCTGTTCTAAAGGAAAGAGCCTTAGGAGTGTTGCCTGCTACATTCATCCTGATGATCAAATCACCATTGTGAGTTTGCAAAGCTCCCTTTGGATCAGTACAGCCGCTTATACCAATGTTTCCAAAGCTATCTATCCGCATTCTTTCGGCTGCTGCATCTGAATCATTAGATGTGGTATGAAAAGTTAGCCTTCCAGGCGTATCATTGTTACCAGGAGTTCCCTCTGCTGCCGCTTTTATTAGCGCAGAAACTCCATAGTCAGTGCCGTCTGATGCCTGAAACTCTATAGCTCCTAAGTCCTCATTATTTTGAACCACTGTGTGTCCACCATCAGTTGCGTTTCCACTTTTAGCAAAAGTTAATACACTATGGTCAGCGTTGTTTGTGCTGTTTCTTTGAAGCTTAATACTGCTGTCTTGAGCCAAAAGAGAAGAGCCGTCATAAGTCAGCCCTGCTTCGCCATTGATTCCATTGTTTCCATCCGCTGTAACTAATCTGTTGTTCGCGTCATTAGAAAGGCTTACACCGCCTCCGCCTCCAGACTGAGCAGTCCAACTTAAATTGCCGGATCCATCTGTTTTCAAGACTTGATTATTTGTGCCATCAGCAGCAGGCCACTGCATTCCATCTAAGGTTATTCTGCCTGTACCCTTCGGGGTTAGAGTCATTCCTATGTTTGTGTCGGAACCCTCTACAAGTATTATTGGGTTATTTCCTGTTGCAGCATTTTTAACGACAAAGTGATTTACAGCAGAAGCAACCTTTTGATACTTTTGTAAATAATTTCCAGAGCCGTCCTTAAATCCTTTCGTATCAGTTTTAAGATGTATGTCTCCATCAATCAAACTATTCCTAACGCCATCAACATCTTTGTTGGCATCAGTAACAACAGCTTTGTTAGCCTCTACTTGACCACCCGTTGTTACTGCTACTGCATTTATTTGTGCAGCAGTAGCTGTAATCTGAGTGCCTGCAATAGAAAGAGTGGTGGCGTTAGCAACACCAACTACATCAAGCTTTGCAGTAGGGTTTATAGTGCCTATACCAAGATTGCCACTGTTCAAATAAGAGTCGCCATAACTTCTTAAGAATACAGTTGTGGCATTATTATTGTCATCCATTTTTAGCTGATAGCCATAGTTCGAACCAGCAATATATTTTGCCTCAAATGCTGCACCTGTTGAGACATTTTCAAGCTTAATTCCCTCATTATCATTTGGAGTTATGATATGAAGCTTTTGTGTCGGATTATCAAATCCTATTCCAACCTTTCCGTGTCTATATACAAACTGTTGGTTGCCTGAGAAAACTTGAATTGCAGTTCCATTTGGAAGCGTATGATAGTCTGGCTGGTTAATTGTAAAAGCAACATCACTTGCACCATCAGGATTAACGGTAAATGCCGAAGTGGTGACCACAATGGGAATGGGAGACTCGTATACATCGCCCGGCAAACCACCGGAGGTTCCAGTCTTGTCCCATACAAGCATCTCCCCTCCTCCTTTCGGAATGTAATTAACCCTAATAGGGGAGGTGTTTGATGTTGGATCATGATATATATCAAGCCTTCTTTTAGGGTCTGGAAGACCACTTTCGGCAAGACCTATTGCAACATGTCCCAGTCCATTAATTCTAACTCTTTCAGATAAGGGCGCGCCCGCTGTAAGACCCTTTGTAAGAAAACCTAAGCCTCCAGGCAATATATTTGGGCCTGCGTTATCACCGGCAAAAGCAACGATCTCTGCCGCTCCAAGCCATGCATTTGAGGCGTCCATTCCTTCAAATCTTATCTGGCCTATCTTGTCACCTATGTTAAGCTTTTCGGAAGTGTCTGATGAACCCTTGGGATAGAAGCCTAGGATCGATCCTGTACCGCCCAGCTTTGTTCCTCTAGACTTTCTAAAAAGTAAAGAGTTAGAATATCCATTATCTGCCGTTGTTGTAGATATAATTGCAGAAGAGTTACTTATGTGAAGCCTAAAGTTGTTAGACGTAGATGAGTGTGAAAGATATGGATTTACATCCGAACTAACGTCAGTATTTGTAGCTGCTGCTATTGCATAGCCAATTCCCAACCCAAGGGCTCCAAAAGAAGCAGGTCCCAAATCACCAGTAAATACTTCACTTGAAACGTTAGCTGACCTAAGATAGGTAAATGTATCACTGTTGGTCCTGTCCATACCAAAAAAGCCAGTTCTTATTGCGCTGCTTTCATAGTATTTAAACTCAATACCTCTAAATGCAGAAGCGGAAGAGGAAGCTGAAGTTCCAGATCCAAGCATTATAACGGGATCTTCCGTAGTTGTAACCGTCGTATTTAAAGAAGTTGTTGTACCATTTACAGTTAAATCTCCAGCAATAGTTGCACTTCCACCTACAGTTAAGTCGCTTAGAAAGTATCCTGTCCCACTAACATGAAGCTTGTGTGTTGGGTTTGATGAACCGATTCCTACATTTCCGTCCGCCTTTACACGGACCCTATTAGTCCTTGTCGTTGTACCCAATGGGGTTGTAAATATAGTTAAATCGCTTCCTGCTGCAATACTTGTAAATGTCTCTGAGGCATAAGCCCAAATGCCCGCTCCACCCCCAGGGCTACCCTCAGATGCAGATCCGGCATCAGTCTCTGCTCCAGCAATAACAACAGAACCTAAAGTCTCTCCGCTGGCTATATCTGAATCTGCTCTCTCCATAAATATGCTGGCACCGTATGTATCGTTTCCAACAATATGTAACTCATTCGCGGGAGTAGAAGTATTAATACCTAACCTGTTATTTGTATAATCCCAACTTAAACTATCCTCTGCTCCAACAGTTTCAACTCCTCCTGTTACCTTCTTAAAGAGAATGTTTTTATCATTTCCTGGAGGCTCATAAGCAGAAAGATCTATATAATACTGCTTAGATGAACCAGACCCTTCATAGACAGGTATGGCACTAGATAACTGTTGATATGGATAAGTTTGAATGTTATTCTTTTGAACAGCATCATCAGCAAGATTGTTATGTCCAAGCTTTCCTCGTATGTGTGCGCCTCCAGTCAGATGCACTTTGGACGCGTGTCCGTCTGCGTATGTGCCATCATGTACATGGCCATATATAACAGTTGTGCCGTCACCGTCAACATCCGAAACTGCAGTCTCTTCATTAAATATAGAATTTGCAAACTCCGCCGTTACAACAGTAACTGCGCTAGTAAACTTAGTTAATTTGGTATCGCTATCAGAAGCCATCGTTTCCTCTTAAGATTCATCTTTAAAGTGCTTTTTAATTTTATCACTTACTTTGAACTTAACTGACTTGTAAGGCTTTAATATCATTTCCTCTTGAGTCTTTGGGTTTCTAACAGGTCTTGGGGCATGGTTGTATATGTAAAACTTACCAAACCCTACTAACGATACTTCCTCATCTCCCTCTAATGATTCTACCACCGACTCTATAAGAGCCTCAATAACCTGCAAAGATTCTTTTTGAGACAAAAGCGTTTTGTCCGAAATCTTTTTTGCCAAATCTCTTTTATTAACCATAACAAATCCTAATACACAAACGCACGCACGTGCGCTTGATACAATCTATAATATTAATAGTACAGGTTACTCATCATTATTACCATTCTTAGCCTTATGATCCTCCGATCTCTTAAGGTCTTTGCTTAAAGCATCTAGGTTTTTTCTGTACCAGCCGTAGACGATTGTAAGATCATCATCAGACATCTCATTTACTTCTATTCCGTAATTTTGATATATCTTATTTACCTTTTCTTCAACACTGCTTTCTTGAGAATCTGATGACATTGAAACCTACCAACCCTTTACACCGGCAACCTTCACTATACCTCTGCATACATCAACCATTTCTGACGTAGACATTTTTAACTTAAGAGCATTAACACAATAAGCGCACCAGACTACATTGCCTTTTATGTAGCCTTTGCTGTGATCAACGCAATCAAGAGACATTTTCATTGGATCGTGAAAGTTATCTTCATTAGATTTCATTATATTCATCTTTACACCCGAGTAATAACACTTGCCATCTTGCTCGTTATAAAGATTCATTATATACTGCTTATCTAAGTTGAACTCAATATCTCTCTTTTGAGCCCTTATTCTAGCACTTCTAAGGGCTCTCCCAAACATAATGTTTGGATACTTTCTTAAATGTTCTTTCCATGCAACTAAGGACACACTATTCTCCGGCTGGTTTGTTAAATACATTCACCATAACACGCTTTCCTCGCTTGGCGCCTGCTGCCTTTGCAACAGTCCTAACAGCCCCTGCTATCCGCCCCTTCTTACCGATAACTTTACCAACATCATCTTTTGAAACTCTTATCTGAAAGAGAACACCATTCTCAGCCTCCTCTTCCTCTACAGAGACTCCATCTGTGTCATCTACGATTGACTTTATCATCGTCTCGATTAAACTCTTAACTTCACTCATTTCAAACCTCCTCAATATCAATATTGATTGACTTCAGACTTTCTCCTCTTGGAATAATAATCTCAAGAAGTCCATTTCTCATTTTTGCAACAGAATTATTCGCATTAAATTCTGAATTAATATAAAACTTAACCTTAAAGTTTCTTCTTGCAATGCCTCTAACAATCATTCCTTGTTGAACAATCTTCTTAGGCTCCTTAACGGGGTAGTTGTCCCCTTCTGCTGATCCGGTGTGTTCACGATTATCCGTGTGTGAGCCTGGAGCATTTCCGGTTATTGATATTTGATTCATATAAGAACAAACCCTTATATCACCCGGCGAGTATCCCGCTAAAGCAAAAGCCATATGCAACCCTGCTTCGTCACACCATTGATCGCATCTTGGAAACTTTCCAGAGCTTGATACCTTTTTGCTTGAAGAAACTTCTCTAAAGTACTCTTCGTCAGTCCATAACAAATCAATAACTCTACCCGGCACAGATACCTTATTTATCGCATCTTTCATTCTACTGTTCTCCATTTTCTATTTTAGAATCAAAATAAAGACCTATTGCATATATGGCCTCAACAACGCTGTATGATAGCCAGCTGAAAAAACTAACTATACCAGCTGAAAGAATAGGATTTAATCCAAGTGCAAAACCTGAAACTGCACCTATCCAGAATCCGGAACACATTGGGCAGTTAACCAAATATCCCAGTCTATCTGATAGATTGGATACGGAATCTCTAAAGAACTCTAATATATCGCCCTTAGTAAATATAACTGTAATTCCTACAGTTCCAAACAAAAACATTATAAAATCAATTAAATCCACTATTACTCCAGCTGTTTCTAATATACTTAAAAAACATATTATTATCAATTAAATTTGTTACTTAGCAAAGTTTGTATACCACCATTTTAATCACACAGGCGAATTGTCAACTTTTTGCCCGACGAGATCGGCGGCTTGTCCATCGACAGGCAACAGAGCCTCTTCTAAAATGTTGTTTGAGTCCATATAGAAAGACACAGAATAAGGCCACAGCGTTTTAGCTATAGAAAGACAGGCCTTGGCGACTTGCTGTATCTCAAACTGCGCTCCCTCATGAATCCTTAAATCTATAAATTTGATTAGATTATTTAAATTTACAGTTCCATAATATTCAGTATACATACCTTGAGGCAAAACACCTCTTGCTTGTTCTCTACAAATACCACTCTCTATAAGAGAGTTATATATGTTAATACAGTTATTATGATGAAAAGATAAAATCTTTGATGCAGAGCCAACGAGCGATGCACTACTTTTTATTTCCGCACTTTCAACGACTTCTTCCTTACCAATTACAATTACAGGGTCTATCTTTTCTTCTTTATTTGAAGCTTGACGATTAGACTTAGATTGAGTCCTGAAGCTATCAGGCTCATAAAATCTTATATTTATATCAGTATACCTTCTAGAGATCTCATTGTAAGACCAAGTTCTATGCCTATGGTGTTGCGATCTGATATACAAAGGAACTGTAAACTTAAATGTAACAACATTATGCTCAAAGGTACTTGTGTGTTTGTGGGATGCCAAGTATCTAATTAGCTTCTTATCTCTCTCGTCCAAACCACTCTTCTCTCTTCCAAAGGAAACTCTGGCAGAGTTAACAACGGTCAGATCTGTTCCCATGTGTTCTACATACTCTACTTTTCCAATTCCATCCCCATAAAGGTCAACAAACATGCTCACTCCTCACCTTCACTACAGCCTTTACAAATAAGGGTTAGAGATTTGCTTTCATCGAACATATTATTTGCAGCCTCGATAATACCATCAGAAGTTACAGCATCTATATTTGCCATGTACTGCTCTATTGATGGAATCCCAAAAAGCTTTTCTTTTATGCCCCAATAGCACATACTATAACTATCTTCTATTGCAGCGTAAAAAGACGATCTCATTTTGTTTTTTGCTCTCTGGACCTCTTCATCTTGACAAAGGTTCATTTTAATATCTTCTATCTGAGAATCTACAATGTCTAATGCAGAGGATACATTTTGATCTCTCGTAGAAAACTCAACCAAGGATAACCCTCCTCCTTGCCAGTCATTAAAAGAAGAGGATATACCATATACAAGGCCATGTTTTTCTCGCACCTCTGTAAACAACCTGCTGTCCATTCCCCTGCCAAGTATCGTCATCATAACCTGAGCAGATGCTTCTAAGGGAGATCCTGTAACTATTGACGGAGTACCCATCCATACATAAGTATGTTCTATTCCGGGTCTTTCGATCTGCATACCTCTTGCTTCAAAATAATTAGATGTATTGTACTTGAATCTCTTACCCATCTTTCCACTCTGACTTCCAAAGTATTTATTCAACAAACTCTTTGCGTCTTTCTTTTTCAGATTGGAACAAAGAGAAACAACTGCATTTTTTCGACTACAGAATTCCGAATGAAATCTTCGCACCTCATCAACAGTGAATTCAGATATACTATCTGAGCTGCCAATAACAGGAGATCCTAAATAGTTATCAAAAAACTCTGATGAAAACTGTCTCCACATATATGACTGAGGATCATCAAGAGAGGATGCCTCCTCTTCTTTTACAACTTCTATCTCTTTTAATATTTCTTCTTCTGGAAATATAGGAGAGAAAACCATGTCAGAAAGTATATCTAGACACGGTTCCACATTCTCATAAGGCACAGATATAAAGTAAGCAACAGACTCATGCGATGTAAATGCGTTAGAGCTACCTCCGAGAAAGGCTATCTCCTTTTGCATACCTATACTGGTTCTAGTCGGAGTTCCTTTAAACAAAGAATGTTCAAGCATGTGGGCTATTCCGGCACTATAACCACCAGACTCTTCCACTCTTGAACCTGCATCAAAGGATACCATTATTGTTGCCATTCGGCTATGTGTTTTTGTTATTACATGAATCATATACTTCTCTCTTTAAATGAAAAATGGGCGAGAACGTACTGCTCTCGCCCATTAATTCTACCGCTTTTTCTGTTCAATAACTACCTTTTTTCCGTATGGAAACTGAACATCCCTATCCTGCTCACATACCGCCCATAACATTCTGGTCTTAGGCTTGTCTGGGAAGGGAGCATAGCCATCCGTGAAAACAATCAGGCCATCATACCTTTTCTCATCA
>MDTB01221664.1_pt1 | contig 10326 bp, 12 predicted proteins | sample 811161 | NCBI WGS metagenome assembly MDTB01 (sample SAMN05326650, study PRJNA326480) | marine metagenome | isolation source: seawater | place: Mediterranean Sea | collected 2009
TTCTTTAAAAAAATACGGTTTAAAATAATTAATATTCTACTTTATTAAGATATAAGCCATACGGGGGTGCAGGAGGTGCGCAATTACTTCTATTTTTTAAAGCTATAATTTTTCTAAATTTTTTCAAATTCCATTTTTTTTCACCTAAATATTTAAGACATCCAACCATCGACCTCACCTGTTGCTGTAAAAATGACTCAGATGTAAAATAAATTTCAATCTTATCTTTTATTTTCTTTATTTTTACACTTTTCATAGTTTTAATTGGAGATTTAGCATTACAGGAGGATGATCTAAACGTAGAAAAATCTTTAGTTCCTTTTAAAAATTTTCCACCCTTTTTTATCAAATTTATATCTAATTTTTTTTTAATATGCCAAGCTCTATTTTTGTCTAAAATTAAATTTGCTGATCTATTAATTATTATATATTTATAAGTTCTCCTTTTCGCACTATGCCTTGCATGAAAATTCTTTTTTCTTTTTTTAATATCTAATACAGAAATGTTGTATTTTTTTAAAAAAAAATTTAAAGAATTAAGAATAATCTCTTTACTTTTTATATCAAAATTTGCTTTAAAATGTGCAGATTGTTCAATTGCATGAACCCCTTTGTCAGTTCTTCCTGAACCAAAAAGTTTAATTTTTTTTTTAAAAATTTTTTCTAATATTTTTTGTATAACTTCTTGAATTGAGCTAGCATTTTTTTGTATTTGCCATCCTGAAAAATTAGAGCCATCATATTCAACTAATATTTGATAGGTAAACATTAGCTAACTTTGTCTCCTAAACTAATTTTTATTCCTAAAAGAAAATCCTTTGTTAACATTTTATTTTTACCTTCTTTTTGAATCTCAATAATTCTTAATGACTTTTCTTTACAAGCTATGGTCAATTTTTCATCGATTATTTCTCCGGCTTTTCCTGACTGATCAGAAATAACTGCTTTCCAAACTTTATAACGTAATCCCCCGTATTCAAACCATGCTCCGGGTGAAGGATTAAGACCATTTATTTTTGATAAAATATTTTTCGCAGAGTCTTCCCAGTTTATTTTTGACTCTTTTTTATTAATTTTTTTAGCATATGTAGCTTTTGATGGATCTTGTTTTATAAATTTAGCCTCACCATTTTCTATTAGACTTAAACATTCAAGAATATTTTCTGCACCTATTTTTGATAATTTTTCACTCAAAACTTTACTTGTAGTTTGATTGTCAATTTTTATTTTAATTTGTTTTAAATAAGGTCCCTCATCGAGACCTTCTTCTATTTTCATAAAACTTATACCCGTTTCTTCGTCTTGATTCATAATTGATCTTTGTATTGGAGCAGCACCTCTCCACTTAGGCAATAATGAAGCATGTATGTTTAAAAAACCCATCTCTGAAAGTTCTAAAAAATTTTTAGGAATAATTTGACCGTAAGCTACAACAATAACAATGAAGGGTTTTATAGACTTTAAATATTTATAATCTTTATTATCTAGTTTAATTGGGTTTCTAATATTTAAATTGAATTTTTTAGCTATTATTTCTACGGGAGAAGCTTTTACCTTTTGACCTCTAAAAGATTTTTTTGGTGGTTGAGTGTAAACGCACTCTACTTTATAATTTGATTTAAATAAAACTTTTAAAGTCTGAACAGAGAACTCGGGCGTTCCCATAAAAACAATTTTTTTTTGCATTAATTTTTTGAATTTAAACTACTATTCTTTCTAATGTTTTTTTTCTTTTTTCAAGCTTTTTAATAATCATTGTTTTTTTTAATTTAGATAAATAATCAATAAATAAAATTCCATCTAAGTGATCAATTTCATGTTGAACACAAGTTGCGAGAAGTCCTTCAGCTTTTAATTCTTTTTGTTTTCCCTCATAATCAATAAACTTTAAATGACATTCTGCTGGCCTTTCAATCTCAGCGAACTGACCTGGTAAAGATAGACAGCCTTCTTCGTAAACAGAAGTGTTTTTTGATTTAAATACTATTTCTGGATTAACAAGAAATAAAGGTTTTTTTTTATCTTCATCTTTTGAAACATCTATGACAATTATTCTTTTCGGAATTCCAATTTGAACAGCGGCTAGACCAATTCCTGGAGCTTCATACATTGTTTCAAGCATATCATCCATTAATTTTCTTGCATAATCATCTACCGTTTCTAAAGGATCAGATTTTTTTCTTAATAAAGAATCGGGTTCGATTAAAATTTTTTTTATAGTCATAATTAATTATTATATTTGACTTAACCCCTCTGCGGTATAGCAATTATTAAAAGCTTGTTTCTAAATTTCTTTAATCCAGATTTATTCAATAAATGGCTAATAAAATATATACTTTGATCGTCAAAGTCGGTGATTTTATCTTGGCCTATAAGTTCTACAATTCTTAATGCGAGCAGCCCTATTTCATTATTTTTTTCAAAATTTAATAATTCAATTGGTGGCAAATTTTTCTCAGCTAATTTTTGATATTTTATATCTTTCGGTATTTCTACTCCGTCACTTTTAAGAGATTCTAATAAAACAATATCTTTTAAAGATATTTTATATTTTTTATTTCTTTTAATTTTCTTATGGACATTTTTTAACTCCTTTTCAGCATTTTTTAATGAAAAGTTTTTTTCTGTGTAAAATTTAAGCATTTTGGATGTTTCATATCTTAAGTCGCTATATTTAATTTTATTTAATTTTTTGCTGGAGTCTAAAATTATGTTATTGACAACAAATTTTTCATATTTTCTTGGAATTTCTTCAGGGTCTAATGATTTTAATTGGTCACTCAAATAAATTTTATAAATATTTGATAATTTATCTTTTTTAAATAATTGATGTAACAATACAAGATAGTTTAATTTGTTTTCAGTGTTATCTGATAATAAGAACTTCTGATAAATTAATGCCCTTGCCTCAATAGGCTCTAAAGTTTTGTAAACATCCTCTGCTCTTAAAAGTTCTTTAATATTGTAAGGTATGTTTTTATAAATCTCAAATACTTCAGATTTATTTAACTTATTGTTATTTGCTGCAAGCTCAAGTTCATTTAATTGTTTTATGTTTTCTATAGTTTCAAACTTTAACAAATTTGCTGCACTTAAATATTTCCAAATAAAAGGATCTGTTTTTCTATTTGGTAGATAATCAAAATCTGTAATTGTAATTGATGATAAATAGAAGTTTAATAAATTATCATCTAAAATTTTGTTATCTTGCTTATCATTAACCCCTAATAAAAAATTAATTTTATTATTAAAAAATTTATCTGAAAGTTTTTGTTCTCTAAGTATATCAAGCATCAATTGTGCTTCATTTTTTTTGTTTAATTTAATAAGGCAAATAATTTTAAATCTCTCTAGGTATTTGTCTTTGATATCTTTTCCTATAAAATTTATTTTACTACAAGCCTCTTTAATATTTGCTTTTGAAATATTTTCATCAATTAAATACTTTATTACTTTTTGTTTGTGGGGAAATTCTCTGTTTTTTTTTAGAAAAATTTCAATTAAATCCTCTTTTTTATTTTTAATTAACCAATCTAATTTTTTTTCTAAAAAATCATCTTCAGTCATGTTACTTTCAGGCAAAAATGAATTTGTTAAAATTGTATTAACAAACATTTCTTCAGCAAAACTTGATAGCTTAATTTTATTTATTCTATCTATTGTGTCTTTTATTTTTGTGCCCTCTGAGTTAGACCACATGTCTAACTTAAAATTATTTTCTTCCGGATCATAAATTCCAGAAACAGCAAAAGACTCTTGGGTATTTTTTAATTTCTCTGAAATTTCAATTTCATTTTCATTAGATAAATTACTATTTAAATCAATCTTGATTTTGTTTTCTTCAGATATTATTTTTTCTTTATTAGTATTATTCTTTTTTTTCTCGAAGTTGTCTTTATTCCAAATGTCTATTTTATCTTCTCCGAACAAGGGCAAAGAAAATAAAAATAAAAAAATAAATAAAAGAAAACTTTTACTTAAGTTTAATAATTTCATTAGTTATATTTTTTTTGATATCTTGTTTTGGATAAGGAAAGTGAAATTTTTCAAGTAAAAATAAAGAAACCAAGAAAACAAGAAAATAAATTATTGTTTTTAATATTTTTATATTTCTACTTCTTCTTTTAGCAGCGCTACTAGTTATATTAAGTTGCATATTAATTAAATATATTTAAACTCAATAAATAAGACAAATTTATGATAAATCAAATTATAAATTAGGATTTTAATTGAAAAAAAACCTTATTTTAACTGGAATGATGGGGGTTGGCAAATCAACTGCTGGAAAATCAGTAGCCGATAAGTTGTCAATGAAATTTATAGACATTGATAAAATCATTGAAAAAAAAGAAAGTCTTAGCGTTAGTGCTATTTTTGAAAAAAAGGGTGAAAATTATTTTAGAGATATAGAGGAAAAAATAACTATTGAGGAAGTAAAAAAAAATAACTCAGTGATATCTTTGGGTGGAGGAGCGTTTATCAACTCAAAAATTAGAGAACTGGTTTTAAAAAAATGTATTAGTTTTTGGTTGGATCTTCACCCCAAATTAATTGAAAAAAGAGTAAAAAGCTTAAAAAGAAGACCTTTATTGAACAATAATAACTTGAGCGAAACTTTAGAAAAAATTTATTATGAAAGAAAAGAAATATATAATCTTGCTAATTTTAAAATAGATTGCAATAAAATAGAGTTAGATCAAATTGCAAGCAAAATAATTAATTTATATGACAATTTCAAAGATTAAAGTTAAAAATATTAATGCAAATTATTCAATTTTTATTGGTAATAATATATTAAGTAAATTACCTGGAAAAATTAGATTAATTTCTCCTAACGCACAAAAGATTGCATTAGTAGTAGATAAAAACGTTCCAAAAAGATTTAAAAATAAAATAAAGAAGTCCTTAAAAAAATATAAAGTTTATATTTTTGAATATAGAGTTAATGAAAAATTAAAATCTTTTAATCAAGTGAACAATTTAGTAGAGAAATGTCTTTCTAGAAACTTTAACAGAAACGATGTTTTAATTTGTCTTGGAGGTGGTATATTGGGGGACTTCTCAGGTTTTGCTGCAAGTATAATTAAAAGAGGTATAAATTTTATAAATCTACCTTCTACTTTATTAGCACAAGTAGATTCATCGATTGGTGGAAAAACAGGAGTAAACTCTATAACTGGAAAAAATTTAATTGGTTCGTTTTATCAACCCAAACTTGTTTTAGCAGATGTTTCTTTATTAAAAAGTTTGCCTCGTAGAGAAATAATTTGTGGTTATGCAGAAATTTTAAAACACTCAATTATTCTTAAAAGTAATTTTTTTAATTGGATTAAAAATTATTCCAATCAGATAATAGCTAATAAAAATTTGAAATTAATTCAAAATGCAATTGTCAAAAGTTGCAAGGTTAAATTATTTTATGTCAATAAAGATACAAACGAAAAAAATTTAAGAATGATATTAAATTTTGGACACACATTTGCTCATGCAATTGAGGTACAAAATAAGTATTCTAAACGAATTAATCATGGTGAGGCTGTCATAATGGGTATGATGATGGCAACAAAACTTTCATATCAAAAAAAATTATGTTCGATTCATACATTAAATAAAATTGAGGAAATTTTTATAAAAAATAATTTAAAATACAAAATAAAAAGTTACTATAAAAGATTTGAATATAATAAATTAATTAAATATATGGTGAATGATAAAAAAAATAATGATAGTAAAATAAACTTTATTTTATTAAAAAAAATTGGAATAACTACTCAACCTAATAAATATAAAATGGCTACGAAAGAATTAAAAAAAATATTTCACAAAATTATTTAATTTTAATTTCTAAAGCATGAATTGATTCTCTCATTTCTTTATCTAATATCTTCATAATTTGTCTTTGGGCACTAACTTTGTTAATTGATTTTAGATAAATTGATTCGATTTCAAGTTTTAAATGATACTTGTTCGTGTCAAAAAATTTATGTTTTTTGTGTTTGTTGCTATTGTCAATTATCAAAATGTTTTCAATTTTAATATTTTTTTTTACTTTTTCCTCTATACGCCTTAAAAATTCATTCATAATATATCATTTTAATATATAACTATTTTTTTATTATGAAAATTATTTGTGATTGGGATAACTGTAAGGAAATTGGTAGCTATAGAGCTCCTTTGGAGAAAGATAATAGCAAAAAGTATAGGCTTCTTTGTTTGGAGCACATCAGAGTCTTTAACAAAAAATGGAACTACTTTTCGGATATGACTGATCAAGAAATTGAATATTTTATTAAATCTGATTTAACATGGCACAAGCAAACTAAGAGTTTCAATTCTTCAGATAATTTTTTTAATATTCTTTGGAACAACGCTTTAGAGGACAAATTAAATATTTTTAAATCCTCTAGTTTTAAAGAATTCAAGAAAACTCAACTAAATAGTAAAGATAGAGATGCTTTAGACATTATGGAGCTTAAATATGATACAAAATGGGAGGATATTCTGAAGCAATTCAAAACTCTTGTAAAGAAATATCATCCTGATAAAAATCAAGGTAATAAAAAATTTGAAGAAAAGTTAAAAAAGATTACTTTAGCTTACAGTCAACTTAAAAAAACCCTAGGTAAAAAATAATAAAAAATTGGCTAAAATTTATCACATTTGTATTTTTCTACTATTTCCCTTGTTGCCATTAATAAAATTTTATTTTAGAAGGAAAAAAATAAGACTTGGAAATATGACTCATTTGAGGATTGGTCATCTTATTGGTGAGCTATCTATTTGGTATTTTCTTAAAAACAGCGAAAAAAACGACTTTAAAGAAATTTGGTATGTTGCAAAAAACCCATGTAATCCCTATTGGGTTAAAAAGATTAGTCAAAAAATAAATATTTCAAATAAATTAATAATAAAAATTTTCTATGATTTATTTATTAAGTTTGGGGTGCAAGAACTATTAATAAAACCGCCTAAACACGTAGAGCGAGATATTAATGGGTTAGTTTATAAAAATAATAACATAATAAGTTTTTCTGAAAAAGAAATTGACTATGGAAATAAATTATTAGAAGAAATTAATATACAAAAAGATGACAAAATAGTCTGTATTTGTATAAGGGATAATTATTTTTTTAAAAAGTATACACCCAATTTGGTATGGCAAAACCTCGAACACAAAAATTCTGACATAGAAAAATATGATAAAGCGGTTAAATACCTTAATGGCAAAAATATAAAAGTTGTGAGAATGGGTGTGGGATCTGAAAATAGATGGAGTTTGATTGGGCTGAACAACATAGATTATTCTAAAAGTAAAATTCGCTCAGGGTTTTTAGATTTTTTTTTAGTCAATAGATCAAAATTTTCAATTTTGAATGGTACAGGTTTTTATTGGATACCTTATATACAAAAAAAACCTCTAGTAATGACTGATTTAATTCCAATTGGTAATATTACTTCTTACGTTCCAAATAATGTATCAATCTTTAAACATATTTATTCTGAAGAAAAAAAAAGAAATTTAAATTTGAAAGAAATGTTGTCACAAAAGTTTAATTTTATAAACAGTAATAAAAATTTCAAACAAAAAGGGCTTAAAATTATAGATAACTCTAGAGAGGAAATTTATGAGGTCGTAAAAGAGATGAATGAGAGAATTGATGGAAATTTCAATAAAGAAAATAATTTAAAACAAAAAAATTTCTGGGATTTGTATCCAAAAATAATAGAAAATCATCACGTAAAAGAGCGTCACGGGGAAATAAATGCTAAAATTGGCGCATTATTTTTAGATAAATATCTTTAAACAATTCTTACAGCTTCATAAAACTTAAGAAAAAATATTCTGGAAATACTTACAAACAAAGGTAATAATAGTCTTTTATTTAAGATTATGAGAAAAATATTTTTTATTACAGGTGCGGGCCGGTGCGGAACAAAACTTCTAACAGGACTTCTTGACGGAAATAAAAGATTTCATGTTTTCCCAGGCGAAGTTACTAATTTTTTTAAGTTAAGTCTTATGGAAAATGGTTTAGAAAATGTGATTTACCCTCATAGCACAAAAAAAATTTGTGCCGCTTTTTTTGACCAAGCTACAAAAAATGAATTCAAAAATAAAGAAAAAATTTATGCAAGTTTAAATAAAAAGTTAAAAAAAAAGTTTAAAAGAAATAAATTTTTAAGTTTGAATATTTTCTTAAAAGATATTTTGAATGAATTTTATAAAGATAAAAAACCTGTGATCATTAATATTCATGACGAAAATTTTCTGGGTTTGCTTAATTCAATTAAAAATTCGAAAATTATTCACATGCTCAGAAATCCTTTGACTCAAATCAACTCAAGATATGTTTTTAGGTATCAAAATCCACAAAGTTATGATGGCACAGAATTTAGTTCATCTTTCTATAGAAATTATAATTCTTTTAAAAATGCTTATATTTCATTAGATAATAAAAGAGTCCTAATAGTTAAAATGGAAAATTTGTTAGAAAAAACAAAACTAGAGATAAAGAAAATTTTGAAATTTATGTCATTTAATTTGGAAAAAATAAATTTAGTCACAACTAAATCGGGTAAACTGTTTGATACTAAGAATGGCACCTTTGTTCATAAAGGTGAAAAAATGAGTAATATATACAAACAAAATAACAATATTTCTTGTTTATTGCCGAATGATATCTACGTAATTTCAAAGATAAAATACGTAAAAAATTTTTACAAAATAAAAAAAACAAATATTAAAAACCATAGCTTTATAAATTTTTACTTTAGACACATTGGTTTGGTTGGAAATAACAGATCTCTGATTGTAAATCCATGGAGATTAATTAAAAATTCGATCTACTCAATCTATCTATTTATTTTAGATAAAAATTTAAAGGATAATTTTCTAAATAATCAGAATATTTAACATGAAAAGAAAAATTTTTTGCACTTTAGGTCCATCCACTTTAAATAAAGACTTTCTGAAATTCGCTAAAAACAAAATTGATTTACTTAGGTTAAATATGTCTCATGTTAACTTAAATGCTCTTGAGAAATTGATAAAACTAATCAAAAAAAATACAAATATTCCAATCTGCATTGACACTGAAGGTGCACAAATAAGATCAAAAGTACAAGTTGCTAGAAAAATAAAAAAAAATGATAAATTTTATATTAATAGATTAAACGGCAACTTTTGTATTTATCCTGACTATGTTTTTTCAAAGTTTAGAAAAAATGATAAAATTTCAATTGGCTTTGATAATCTTAAAGGTCAAATAATTAAAATTGAGAAAGAGAAAATTACTTTAAAATGTTTGAATTATGGATTACTTGAAACTAACAAAGGCATTCATGTTCATAATAGAAAAATAAAATTGGATTATCTTACAAAAAAAGATTTCAAAGCAATTGAAATAGCAAAAAAATATAAAATAAAAAACTTTGCATTATCATTCACAAATAATTGTGATGATATAAAAAAATTTAACCATTTACTTCCTGCAGTGAATAAATATTTTAAAATGGAAACAAAAGAAGCTCTTAAAAATTTTACACAGATGAAAAAGTTGGCAAATTTTTTCCTAATTGATAGAGGTGACCTATCTAGAGAAATCGATATCTCTGAAATTCCAGTAGCACAAAGGTTTTTTTTTAGGAATAAAAATAATAAAAATCAGATTGCTATAGCAACAAACCTTTTAGAATCTATGACAAAAAATCCACTCCCTACAAGAGCAGAGGCAAATGATATTTTTAATTCATTGGAAATGGGCGCATCAGCTTTAGTTTTAGCTGCTGAGACAGCCATTGGGGAAAATCCAAAAGAATCTGTAAATTTTTTGTATAAAGCAATAAAAATTTTTAACAAAAATTATCTAAGAAGTTAAATGGGTAAAATTAAAAAAAAAATTTTAGTTATGGGTCTGCCTGGTTCAGGAAAAACATACTTAGCAAAAAAATTAGTTAAAATATTAAAAGCTGATTGGTTAAATGCAGACAAAATACGAGGAAAATATAAAGATTGGGATTTTACAAAGTCAGGTATCATAAGACAAGTAAAGCGAATGAGAGATTTAGCAAATAAGTCAAAAAAAAAATTTATTGTTGCTGATTTTATCTGTCCTCTAAAAAAACAAATTGAAATTTTTAAACCAGATTTAATTATTTGGATGGACACAATTAAAGTAAGTAGATATTCATCAATAAACAAAATTTTCAAAAAACCAAAATTATATGATTTTAGAGTTAAAAGTAAAAATGCAGATTTATGGTTAATTCCAATTATTGACAGGATTCTTGGTTATAAATGGAACGAAAAATTACCAACTTCTCAAA
>MDTB01035905.1_pt1 | contig 10325 bp, 13 predicted proteins | sample 811161 | NCBI WGS metagenome assembly MDTB01 (sample SAMN05326650, study PRJNA326480) | marine metagenome | isolation source: seawater | place: Mediterranean Sea | collected 2009
ACCGCTTCCTCGGCGGGGTTTGCAACAATATCGGTTAGGTGAATACGGCTGGGTGGGATACCTGCCTGTTTCGCGGTATCGGCCAGAATATCGCCCTCTGGCACGCCTTTCTGCCAAGGTAAAATGCCGCGAGTAAGAATAAGTATAGGGGCTTTATCAGCTTTCATAGCATCAATGCCAGCAAATATCCGATCGACAGCATCATTCCATTCCATGACAACGCCGTCATCTGTTGGGATGCGCCACACCATGCCACTCAAGACAACAACAGCATCAGCGTTAGGTAAAGTGTCGAGTGACTGAAAATGCTGACCTTTTTCCAAATATTTTATTAAGCTGTTGCCAGTGATCGGCATTGCCGCAATGACTATGATGACAAAAGCCATGATCCCATAGCGCCGCCGCCGTGTCAGAATAAAAAAGATGATGAGAACAAGGCTGATAAATAAAGGGCTAACCAGAACAGGTAAAAGTTTATGCAGATATATCATAATGTCATATTAACCTATTAAGCTAGCGTCAGGGCACCATTTCCTGATATTGATCAGTATAACCTCATTATGGGATTATTCCTATCAAGATGATCGTATATTTGCCGCAACCGCCTTGTTTTTATCGAAGGCGGCGCGTTTGGCGGCAATCTCATCAGGGCTTAGTTTGTTAATGTTGGAGTAATCAGATTTCCAGTCAGCTTTGCCTTGCCATTGAAGTGGTGAGGTTTTCGTTGTTCGGGGGGCAGAAGCCTGCTCTAACAAGTCAAGCGCATGATTAAGGCTTTGCTGTTGAGAGGCTTGATCATGCGGACGGCCGCAACTATTGCCCAAGGGAAAGTCTGAGAAATAAAATCGCGGCACGCCTACATGCTCAATAATATCTCTCGCGCATCCCATGATGACCGTTGGAATACCTGCCGCCTCCAGCCCTCGCATAGCAAGCGCCACCGATTGATGACAAACCGGACAATTCGGGATAGCAACAACCCCATCAACATCATCTTCTGTTATCATGGAAACCAGTTTTGGCACATCAATATCAATATGTGTGCGCTGCGAGCGGTTGGTTGGAAATCCATAAAACCAAGATGCAATAGCACCAATCCTGCCTTTTGTGGCGGCATGGTTTAGCGCCTTAATGGGGAAATATGTTCCCATATCTGCGGCGGTTGTATGGTCTCGATCAATGGCAATATGCGATATCCGCAGATCAGGTGGCGGTGACATCGGCTGGCGATAGACATCATAAAACTTGGCATCAGCATTATATGGCGCGCCCGGGTCTTGATTGCCTTTGTCAGGGTGATAGATAGCGGCGGTCGTCACAATAGCTATTCGCATCTGATCAAGCGGCTTTGCTGGCCGCGCAAAAGGCACATCATCAAACCGCGCCCATTGATAAGGATTATCATAGCCAAGCCCTAAATAATAACTTGTCGTCCGTTCAATATAGGCAATAGGTGCAGATGACGACATCACGGCATCTCCCTTTTCATAAAAGATACGGGTGAAAAAGATATTAGCGATTACCGCGATGGCTCAGGCTTCTCAACGCTGCCGCCAGCCTCAACCCAGCCGTTAAATCCGCTATCAATATGGGCAGCTTCAAACCCCATATCTTGCAATGTTGCAGCACTTAATGCGGATCGCCAGCCTGATGCACAATGCAGAACAAAGCGTTTATCCTGACCAAAAACATCCTTGAAATAAGGGCTTTCCGGATCAACCCAGAACTCTAGCATGCCGCGTGGAGCGTGAAAACTTCCAGGAATAAACCCCAGTTTCTGACGCTCACGAATATCTCTGATATCAACAATCACAACATCATCTTTATTATGTAAATCCATCGCCTCTGCCGCGGTATATTCAGTGATGCGGTTGCGCGCCTCTGCCACCATAGTTTTCACAGGTCGTTTTAACGGTTTCATAAAAGCCTCCCTTTTTGACATTCTATATGACCGTGCTTTAGCATGAACTGCAACCCTTTTGCGAAACGGTTAGTTGTCCTTTTTTGGTTAATTTGACTCATCACCAAATATTGGTAAATCTATTCATCACGGAATTGAGTTAGGATAGGGTATATGCCATCACCATTGAAACTCCTGATTATTATTATGCTAATATCTGTGACCAGATCAGCCGCTTTAGCCAGTTGTCAGGTATCACCACTGACGCCTGATATGATTTGTGCGCAAGGCTTTGGGCTTGAACCTGATAGCAGCGCCTATCAAGCTTGTGTGCTAAAGCAACAAGATAAGGATGTGGCGCGCAGTCAGTTTGATGCAACTTTATCAACTATTCGGGCTGAGCTTCAGATTCTGGCAAAGGAAAAAGTCAAACTATCGAGCCAGTCATCTGGCGTCTCGGTGGAAAGCATTCTCCGCCGTGAACGCGAGCTGATCAAAACCATAGAAGAGCTGAAAGCCCAAACAGGCTGTTGATTCAGGCTGTTAATTCAGCAGGTATCAGCCAGCATCTTATTCAGCTTCCTGTCGAGCGAGAATGCCCATGCTGGCAGCGATTAGTCGTGATACGGTCAATCCACCAATACCATCAATATCGGCCTCTGGCAGAATCTCAGCAAAATCCATGGCCGCAATACGGGTCTTTGCCGCCGCCCCTTTGATCAGACCAAGAGCATGATGATACATCAATCCGCCAGGGGCTCGACCAATGGTGTTGGGCGCAAGGGATGGATCAAGCGCATCAATATCAAAACAGATCACCAGCTCTTGATCATCAGGAATAGCGTTGAGAACAGGGGCAATGCCGTCGGTCATGATCTGATCGGCTGGGTAAAATTGCGCTCCCCATGCGCATGCCGCCGCCATATCATCGGGATGGGCAGAGCCAATGCCTCGCGCGCCGACTTGAATAATGGTATCAATATGCGGCATCTCAGAGGCTCGCCGCATCGTTGATGATAATCCCATATCTTCCCCCATATGTGTATCCCGCCAATCAATATGCGCGTCAATTTGAAGGATGGTGTAGCGTTTTCCTGTCTCTGCTAACGCTGCCAGCATCGGGATAGGGATAGAATCATCGCCGCCAACCAAAACAGGCACAGCTTTATGGGCAATGATATGTTTAATGGCATTACTGATTAGCGCCCGATTAGCAGCAAAATCTTCATCGCTCCAGCTCAGATCGCCAGCATCACAAGCGGCTTTGACGCCGTTGGGGAAGACAGGGCCACCAAGATCAAAATTATATCTATCCAGATTAGCGGTTAGTGAAGCGCCGCCCTTGCGAATTGAGGCAGGGCCTTGAGCTGCATAAGCACCAACAGCGGCATAGGGTGTGGCGCAAGGCACCCCCAAAAATACAGAGGACGCGTCAATATGATCAGTCAGTGAGACCGCCGCCAATCCTAAAAAAGTGCTGGCATCGGTGGCGCCGAACAATGCGGCCAAGTTTGCTTTTTGCGTCATACCTTGATCTCCTCATATCTCACATTCGTCCACGATAGCAAAACTGACATCCTGAACAAGCACGCAAGCAATAGTGATGATAAAAGACTTGTTTTAACAGAAATCTGTGTAAAAATTTAGACAAGACTAATATGGGGGAGCAGAATAAGGGATATAATGATGGATACACAGCTGACCAAGGCCGAGCTTAGCACCTATAAAGAACAAGGCTGGATTGTTCCTAGATGGGAATTGCCAGCTGAGCTGATTGCCGAAATGCGCGAAGAATATCAGGTATTACTTGACCGAAACAGTCATCTGCAATCGGATATCATGATGGCACCTCATCAAACAAATGGTGGCTCTATGGGCGTTATTGGGTCTGAAAAATGGCTTGAGTTTGCCGCCCATCCCAGCATTGTTTCGACCGCCAGCCAGTTGATTGGTGAGGATATTATCTTATGGGGCACAACCATTTTTGGTAAGCCAGCCTTTGGCGGCAAGCAAACGCCTTGGCATCAAGATGGTGAGTATTATCCCATTAAACCGCTTGAAGTGCTGACGGTTTGGATACCTTTAGATGATGTGACAGCAGATAATGGGCCTATGCAGTTTATCCCCGGCTCACATAAAGCGCATAAACTATTCAGCCATTCTTGGGTTGAGGGTGATGATAAAACCATTAATTTGATTTGTGACAAAGAGCATTTTGATGCTGATACGGCCACCCCGTTAATCATTCGGGCAGGACAGGTTTCTTTTCATGATGTTTATATGATTCACGGCTCGACCGCTAATCAGACTGATCGCCGCCGTGCCGCCTTTATCATTCGGCTGATGCCAGCATCGAGTTATTATGATCATGTCTTAGGGGCAGAGATTGGCAAAAAACACCCTAAGCAAGGCTACGGGACACGGCCGCTATATCTGATTAATGGCGTCGATAAAGCAGGGAATAATTTTGATATTGGTCATGATTAAGCTGCGGCCATGATTAAGCTGCTGTTATTTAGTGCCATAAATCCGGTCACCAGCATCGCCTAGTCCTGGCATGATATAGCCATGATCATTAAGCTCACGGTCTATGGCGGCGGTATAGATTGGCACATCTGGATGCGCGGACGCAAAAGCATCAATGCCTTCTGGTGCCGCTAACAGACAGACGAACTTAATATGTGACGCGCCGTTTTCTTTCAATCGCTGAACCGCTGCTATCGCCGAATGGCCAGTCGCCAGCATAGGGTCAACAACAATAGTAAGACGCATATCTATCTGATCGGGCAATTTCAAATAATATTGAACAGGGTTCAAGGTTTCCGGATCACGATAAAGCCCAATATGACCAACCCGCGCCGATGGGACAAGCTCAAGCATACCTTCAAGGAGACCGTTGCCAGCGCGCAAGATGGACACAAGACAAAGCTTTTTGCCTTTCAGTTTAGGTGATGCCATGGCCTCTAGCGGGGTATTGATCTGAACCATTTCGGTTTCCAGATCACGGCAGACTTCATAGGCCATCAGGTGGCTAATCTCACGCAAGAGCTGGCGAAAATCGGATGATGGGGTATTGCTATCCCGCATCAGCGTCAGCTTATGTTGGATTAAGGGATGCTGAATATAGGTAATCTCTGGTGTTGGCATAGCTATATTTCTCTGTTGTTTCGGCGCATTATATCACCGGATTGGTCAAATCACCAATACCATCAAAAGAGACGGTGACGTGATCACCGGCTTTGAGAAATTTCGGTGGCGTGAAGCCAAGACCAACGCCAACAGGTGTTCCGGTGGCAATAATATCACCGGGCAAGAGCGTCATAGTTTTAGTCAGCGTTTCGATTAAGGTCGGGATATCAAAAATCAGTTGAGACAAGGTGGATTGTTGTCTTAGCTCATCATTAACGGTGGTAGAGATTTGCCGGCTTCCCATATCAGGCAGCTCATCAGGGGTGACGATGGCCGGCCCCATAGGCGCAAAACTATCGAGGCTTTTGCCCAGAAACCACTGATTATGATCTTGTTGGATTTGCCGCGCCGTGACATCATTAAGCAGGGTATAGCCAAAAATATAATCCTCAGCCGCCGCCGCCTTCACCTGATGCGCGGTTTTTTTGACAACAACACATAGCTCACATTCATAATCAACAGATTTGCTATAATCGAGGTCAGACCGAATGGGGGCATCAGGCCCTATGACGCTAGTTGTGGCTTTGGTGAATATAACAGGCGCAGAGGGAATTGCAGGCTTATCAGATTTATCAAAATCGGAGGCGTGATATTCTTTGGCATGATCATGATAATTCAGCCCAACACAAAATATATTTCGCCGAGGTTCAGGAATAGGGGCTAAGAGCTTAACGGCATTGAGAGGGATAGTGGCATCACCGCCTAACCATGGCGTCGTGCCCTGTTCTTGTTCAATCATTTGGCGGACAGCATAGATCGCATCATCGCCTTCTGCTTTGACAATGACCTGATCATCAGCCAGCACTCCTGCTATGGTAACGCCATTATATTTACATGTGATCAGCCGCATATTATCCTCATACCGTCCCCTTAACGTGACCAATACTATAACATATCAATCACGCAGTATGGCTGTTAAAATATTGATAAAATTTAGTAATCATCATGACACTTTTTGAAATTGGGAGGGTTCAAGAGCGAATCTTACCCTAAAAAAGGAGGTCATGATGACAATCTGTTCCCCTACCCTATTGCTGGTCTCACGAGCCCGAACCCGCAGGAAAAACTATATTATCCGTGATCGAAAATTAAAAGGCTTTCTTTTGCGCATCACTCCGCAAGGACAACGGAGTTTTGTTCTTCAGCCAGTTGATCTGCCAGTGCGAGGTCTATGAACCCATCGTTAATGCCGACGACATGAGCCTCCATGAGCCTTAATGAGCCTTGATGAAGCCCGTAAGACCGCCCGCCGCAAGCTCAATGCCCTTGCCCTTGCCGTATCACCGGAGAAAGTCTGCGCCGATCAGGCTGATGTCTCTTTTGAGGCCGTGGTGGAAATCTCCTCAAAGCTACTAACAAAATAACCGTAACCTGCCAAACCCCCGAAACAGCATAAATCAAAAGCACACCACAAATCCGTTCACTCAAGGGGGAACGGATCGAGTCAAATCTTGCTTTCATCAAACACGGTAAAATTATTTATTGCGCAGATGTCGTTATTAGAGTTTAATTTGCCGATTATATAGAACTTCAAGTTATCTTGCTTTAAGCAAGTCGCCCCTTAAATCAGGGCAAATGGTTGCGTTATATAATTTAGTGAGTGGGTCTTTATTACGTTTTTAATTAATGAAGAAAGACCACCGTTTTGTCTAAGAATGGTAAAAACGGCGCCCTTGATTGGGATATCACTATCCCTTCTCTGGGCGCTTCAAAGGATACTCGCGATAGTCATTCCGCCACGGGGCTTATGTGGTTGCCCCACTGGCATGCCTCCTCATTAGCAAACCTGCGGCCGCTCTGGCCTGACCCTTGCCAGTCAGGATCACATTCCATTAAAGCATCCCTTTCGCGGAGCAGTTATTTATGGACGCTTTCCGGCCTGGCCCTGACCGGATGTGGCGGCGGTAGAGAAGATGGTGCAACTGGAACAGAAGCAGGTACAATACTAACCATCAACTGGATCGATGGAGATCATGTCTCAAACGTTAATAGTGATGGAACTTTGAATAAAGAATTAAAACACTATGTCGGTGAGTATTATTCTGATTTTGATTTTGCGACAAACCAGGTAACCGATCTGAGCCTTGTGCGGAACTATTTCGGTGAAGGCTTCGCTGATGGTTTGCAGGTCCTGCCTGTCGCTGACCTCGGCTATGACATTATCTAACAGGTAACAGGAAAGGATTTAGATCAATGGCGTGTTTAACCACCACTAATGATGTAACAACCGTTACCGAAGGGGGGGAAGCCTTGTTTTCACCCTGACCCTTGATGCGGCTGTGAGTGAAGCCATTGAGCGTGGCTATGGTTCAGATTAAACACCAAGCCAACGTGCTTGCGATTTGTGGTCGGTCTTTATTGACTCAGGGGTGCCTTGCCAGACAATTTGCCCCCGGCTCATCAAGCTAACCTGATCAGCAAGTCTAAGGGCAAAATGCAAGTTCTGCTCAACCAGTAAAATGGTCATACCGCGTGATTTAAGATCAGCTAATTTTTCAAAAATCGCTTCAATAATGATAGGCGCCAAGCCTTCTGTTGGCTCATCCAAGATCAGAATATCAGGCCCTGTCATTAAGGCGCGCCCGATTGCCAGCATTTGCTGCTCACCGCCAGATAATTGATGCCCGCCATGATCAAGGCGTTGCGCCAGTTGTGGGAAAAACTGAATGGTATCTTCAATCGTCCAGCTTGCTTCTGGTTTTGCTAAGCGGCTGGCTAGTTGCAGATTTTCCCGAACCGTCAAAGCCCCAAAAATATCTCGCGTTTCGGGAACATAGGCTATGCCTTGCTGGGCGATCGCATATGACGGCAGAGTATGGATATCCGCGCCGCGCAAACGGATAGCGCCGTGATCAGTGGGTATCTGTCCTGCCACGGTTTTCAGGGTCGTGGTTTTGCCAACACCATTGCGTCCAAGCACAGCATGGGTCTGGCCTGCCGCAATGGTCAAGCTAACCCCATGTAGCACCTTAGTCTCACCATATCCGCTTTCTATCTGATCGAGTTCAAGCATCGTTATTTTGCCTCACCTAGATAGATTTGTCTGACCGTTGCGTTACCGCGAGTTTCTGCTGGCGTACCCTCAAATACTTTTTCGCCAAAGTTCAGAACCGTGATGCGGTCAGCAATACTGAACGCTAAATCCATATCATGTTCGATAATCAAGATGGTGATATCTCTGGGCAGGCTATCAAGCAGGTGATGAAATCTGTCAATCATGGCCGGGCCAACGCCTGATGTTGGTTCATCCATTAATAACAAAGACGGCTTGGTGGCCAAGGCTAAACCGACCTCTAATTGGCGGCGGCACCCATATGAAATAGCATTAACCATGATGTCCAACTGATCACTTAGCGCAACCATTTCAGCGGTTTCTTCAATGCGCGATCTCACATCGGCATGGTGGCTAGAATCACGCAAAAACCAGTTGGATTTGCCTGTCGCGGCGCTGGCGGCAAGCATCAGATTTTCCCGAATGGTGAGGTTTTCAAAGAGATTATTTTTTTGATAACTACGGGCAATGCCGATGCTGGCGCGTCCAACCGCGTCCATGGAACTAATATCGGTGCCAGCAAAAAATATATTGCCTGAACTGGCTTGCTCAACGCCTGTTAGTAAATGAAACAGCGTTGTCTTGCCGGCGCCATTAGGGCCCAATATGACCCGTCTTTCGCCATCAGTAACCTGAAAAGACAGGTCGCGGATGACTTGCAGCCCGCCAAAATCCTTTGATAGCTGATCAACCTTAAGCAAGGTCTTGCTCCTTTACTTTTGGGTTTTTTGGCGCTTTTGGTTTGAAAAAGGCTTCTAGCCAAACTTCGATCTGGCCATAAACCCCTCGGCCGCCCGCCAGCACCGCTAAGATCAGAACAACCCCGACAATCATATGCCAGTAATCGGTATAATTGGATAATTCATGTTTCATCATGATGAGGATAATAGCGCCAATGACAGGCCCAACCAAGGTGCCTATACCGCCTAGAATTACCACCAGCAAAACCTCCCCTGATACTGTCCAGATCAATAATTCAGGAGAAATATAAAGCGTATGTTGAGCAGCAATGATGCCAGCTATGCCAGCCATAAAACCTGAACATGCCATGGCCATGGCTTTATGCCTGGCGGTATTAACGCCCAAAGCCTGCATGCGGTTCTCATTGCTATGGATGCCGCAAAGCACTCGCCCAAAGCCAGAGCGGAGCAAGACCGCCGCCCCCACATAAACCAGAAATAAGACCCCAACACCAAACAGCGCAAATACCAGCGCATCATTTAAATCAAGCCCTAGACAGCTTAAGTCAAAGCGGCTAATCCCGCCCATGCCGTCATCGCCGCCGAGCCAGCGTGATTTGAAGAAAAAGGTATAGGCCATTTGACCGAACGCCAATGTCGCCATGATAAAAAAGATACCGCTAGTGCGAGCCGTGACCCAGCCGACCATGCCTGAAAACACAACCGCCGCCAGCAATCCGAGCATGGCTGATGGCAATGATGGCCAACCAAGTTTAACCCCCATAATGGTAAAGACATAAGCGGCAATGCCCATAATGGCGCCATGGCATAAGGACACCATGCCGCCAAATCCGGCACAGATGTCAAGGCTGATCGCCAGAATAGCCAGTATCGTAATCTCAACGACAATCTCACGCGCAAAATAACTGCCGAAACTGGCATAAATCGCAAGGAAACCAAGAGCAAGAATAAGCGCAATGCTACGCAAGTGGGTTTGATAAAACATGTCAGCCCCGAGCCGGGATTAGCCCTTCTGGCCTAAAGACAAGGACAGCAGCTAAAAGAATATAGGTCAGAACCGCCGATAAAGACGGCAATAAGACAGCGCCAAAGGTTTCAAGGAAGCCAATAATTAATGAGCCTGTGATGGCGCCTTCTAAACTGCCTAAGCCGCCAATAACAACGACGATCAATGTTGGTATCAAGATGGTAATGCCCATGGTGGTGGTGGCAGAAAAAATTGGCGCGGCGGCAACCCCGGCAAGCCCTGCCAAGGCACAGCCAAAACAAAATACCAAAAAGAATAGACGCCCAACATTAATTCCTAACGATGCTGCCATATCGGCATTTTCGACGCTAGCCCTGATCATGGCGCCAAGCTGTGTTCGCCTCAGAACCACCCACATGGACATCATGACGACCAAGCCAAGAGCGATGATAAAGAGCCGATAGGCAGGATAGCTAATCCCCCAGAATGATACCGTATGTGATAGCTCAGCCGGTG
>MDTB01053331.1_pt1 | contig 10325 bp, 12 predicted proteins | sample 811161 | NCBI WGS metagenome assembly MDTB01 (sample SAMN05326650, study PRJNA326480) | marine metagenome | isolation source: seawater | place: Mediterranean Sea | collected 2009
CTTTTCTATAAAAGAATCAACTTCATAGCTGTTTTTATATAAATAGTTTTTTTTATATTTAATGTAACCATAATTTACATTAGGTTCTTTACATTTTAAACCAAGAATTACTAGTTTATTATCTAAAGCAATTTTATAAGCTTTTAATAAAGCATTAACAAATTTTTTATTATTTTGAATATGATGATCGGATGGAAGAAAACAAAGTATTTCCGAATCTTTACAAAAGAAAGTAGATATTGCAAAAGCCGGGGCAGTATTTTTTGGAGTATCTTCCATCAAGATTTTATCATATTTAGTGTTGCAGTTTCTAATACTTTTTAGCACATTAAATCTCTGATTTTTATTTGAAATTATAATAGGTTTTGAAAAATTTGAATTATTCACTCTATTTAATGTTTCTTCAAATAAATTAGTTTTTCTATTAAAGATATCAAAGAATTGTTTAGGTTTATTTTCTCTGGATAAAGGCCAAAGTCTTGTACCAGATCCGCCTGAGAGAATAATAGGCTTAATTTTCATTACTAAGTGAGTTTTCTCTTAAGTATTTTATTGTATTAATTAATTTTACTGAGTCTGATATTCCTCTGTAAGACATTTTAGTTCCTGGAGCCCATTCTTTAGGTTTTTCTAAAAAATAATATAAGTTTGCAACATTCCATTCTTTATCTATATCAATTAAGGATTTTGAATATTTATAATTCGATAAGCTACCTATTTTTCTATTTAGAATGTTTGCTAAAGATGGTCCTATTTTATTTTTTATAGGCAAATTAAAGTCATGACAAGATGCACAGTTTTTATTAACGAAGCTTTCTCCTTTTTCTAAATCAGCTTTTTCCAATAGTTGATTAATTTCTAAAGCAGTAATTTTTTTTAATTCTGAGCCAATTACTTTTTTATCTAGATTTTTATTATTATCTAGTTCTTCTAAATTATAAGAAAGCTTAATATCTTTTTTTTTATCTATTTTGTAAAGTAATTCACTAATGAAAGAAGCTAATAAATATACTAAAAAAGCAGATAAAATAGCACACAATAATTTATTTGACTCTGATGACATGTTTAACCCTATTATAATTCTATTAATATATTATTATATTTATTTTATATTTAGGTAAAGGTTAAAATAAAATTATGAAAAATGATACTTTAATAGTAATTCCTATTAGAATGGCATCATCTAGGTTGCCAGGGAAACCATTAATTCAAATTAACGGTAAAGCTATGATTGCCCACGTTTGGGATAAAGCAAAATTATCTAAATGTGGAGATGTAATTGTTGCTTGCTGTGATAAAGAAGTTAGAAATTATCTTAAAAAAAATAATATACCTTACGTAATGACTAAAAAAAAATTAAACAGTGGTACTGATAGGGTATATAATGCATATGATAATTTATCAAAAAGAAAGTCGTATAAATATATTATTAATCTACAAGGAGATATACCAAATATATCTCCAAAAAGTATTGAGAAGTTAGCATTGATAATAAAACAAAAATATGTGCGTATGGCTACTCTTGTTTCTAAAATTAAAGATCCTAACTCTATAAATGACAGAAATATTGTAAAGGCTGCTATTACTAAGCATTTTAAATTAAATAAAGCAGTTTATTTTTCAAGGTCTCCTGTACCATGCGGAGCTAAAGAGTTTTTTGAACACATAGGAATATATGCCTATAAAAGTAATACTTTAAAGGAGTTTGTTAATTTGAAAATGGGAGAATTAGAAAAAATAGAATCCTTAGAGCAATTAAGGGCATTAGAAAATGGAATAGATATTATAGTAGGAAAAGTACATAAAGCTCCATATAGTATAGATACCTCTAAAGATTTAAAATTTTTTTTAAAAAATGAGTTAGTTAAATGAAAAAAAAAATAGCATATCAAGGTAGACCGGGGGCTTACTCACATTTAGTATGCATAAAAGCCTTTCCTAACTATGAAGCAGTATCTTGTGAATCTTTTGAGGAAGTTTTTAAAAAAACTGAAAATAAGGAAACTGAAATATCTTTGGTCCCAATAGAAAATTCACAGGCAGGAAGGGTTGCTGATATCCATAATTTATTACCTATGTCAAGTTTAGTAATTACCGGAGAATATTTTCATAAAGTAAATCATTATTTATTAGGATGTAAAGGAAGTTCTTTAACCTCTATTAAGACTGCTGAAAGTCATTTACATGCTTTAGCTCAATGTAAAGGTTTTTTAGTTAAAAATAAAATAAAACCTATTATAAGTGTCGATACTGCTGGAGCTGCTGAAGAAATATCACAAGTAAAAGATAATAGTAGAGCAGCAATAGCATCAGAGTTAGCAGCAAAAATTTATAATTTAACTATATTAAGCAATAATATAGAAGATGCTACCCATAACACTACAAGGTTTTTATTTATGAAAAAAAACTTCGAAGAAGAAAGGCTGAAGAATACTGATTATATTACTAGTTTTATTTTTCAAGTAAGGAATATACCTTCTGCGTTATTTAAAGCATTAGGAGGTTTTTCTACAAATAAAATAAATATGTTAAAGTTGGAAAGTTATATGCTTAAGGGCTCATTTAAAGCTACTCAGTTCTATGTTGATATAGAAGGACATCCTGAAGATGATAATGTAAGGCAAGCTTTTGAAGAGTTAGGTTTTTTTTCAAAGGAAGTAAAAGTTTTAGGTTATTATCCTGCTTCGAAATTAAGAAAAGACTAGTTCAACTTTTTTGCCAATGTAATATTAGACTATAAGCTATTGCATATTTTTTTGGAAGTATAATCTTTTTTTGTCTTTTTAAACTTAAAAGTTCTTCTTTTGTAACCCAAATAGCATCTTCAATTTCTGACTTATTTATTTTGAGCCTTACTGAAGAACTAATTGCCTCAAAGCCTACCATAAGATTATTTGCAAAAGGCCAGAATTGAGAGAAAAGATAGTTAATATTTTTTAACTTTAGACCAACTTCTTCATAAGTTTCTCTCATAACAGTCTCTTCTAGAGATTCATTTGGTTCACAAAATCCTGCAATACAGGAATATAAGTTTTTTTTCCAGATTTTGTTCCTTGCTAATAATATTCTATTATTATTTTTGATTAAAATAATTACAGTGGGGTCTATTTTTGGAAATATTTTCTTTAGACAAGTTCTATTTGAACACTCCAAGAAATTTTTCATATTTTTAAATTTATTCTTTGCTCCACATTTAGAACAAAATTTATTTTCTTTTTTCCATTTTGCTAAGAAAAATAAAGAAGACAAATAAGATACTTGCTCGTTGTTAACTAAATTTATACAGTCTCTTAAATTTACTAAAGAGAAACTATTATTTTTAGACAATTCCTTAAGTTTTTTTAATGAAATAGAGGCTCCAATAAAAATAGTATTATTCTTTTTACCAAGAAAATATAAATCTTTTTTTTTAATTTTTAAACTTTTTAAGTCTTTAAATTTTAGAAAGCAGTTGTTTTTTTTAAATAATATTATTTTGTTATCCTGTATAAAAGCACATTCATAAAATGTAGAAGCTTCAAATAAATTACAGTTGCTTTGAAAATCAATTTTATTTTTAACCGAGAATAAGTGCAAATTTTGCATTTTTAATACTACCTATTATTTAATTAATTAACATGATATTATTTATTTTGGAAGGCTTAGTTGGATATTTTAGAGTGCTTAACCAGTCAGGTCTGAAAAGAAGCAGCTGAGGTATTTTGAGGTAGGTTAATTAAGCTTTCCTAAGGAGAAAATATTAATGATTGAATTTAAAGTATTATCAAGAAAATATAGACCAAAAAAGTTAAAAGATATAATAGGTCAGGATTTCACTGTAAAAACTTTAACTAATGCATTTGCTAAAGAAAAACTAGCTCATGCTTTTTTATTTACTGGTATTAGAGGTGTTGGTAAAACTACTATTGCACGAATAATAGCAATGGGTTTAAATTGTGAAACAGAAAAAAACCCTACAGCTAACCCTTGTGGAATCTGCTCAAACTGCAAAGCAATTTTACAAGACAGATACGAGGATGTTCTGGAAATAGATGCGGCATCAAATACAGGAGTAGACGATGTAAGAGAGATAATTAGTTCATTAAAATATAGGCCCTCTAAAGGAAGTTACAAAGTTTTTATTATTGATGAAGTTCACATGTTATCAAATTCAGCATTTAACGCATTATTGAAAACTATTGAAGAGCCGCCTAACTTTGTTAAATTCATTTTTTGTACCACTGAAATTCAAAAAATTCCTATTACTATAGTGTCAAGGTGTCAAAAGTACAATTTAAATAGAGTAACAATAACAGCATTGCGTGATTATTTAGAAAAAATAGCTGAATTGGAAAAAATAAATATATCTAAAGATGCCATTACACTTATTGCAAGAAATTCTGAAGGCTCTATAAGGGATAGTTTAACAATACTTGATCAATGTATATTAAGTTTTAATAATGAAAATATAGATGTAGAAAGTGTAAATCAAACTATAGGCCTTACTTCTCAAGGTTTTTTATTAGATTTATATATAAATATTGTAAATGGATATATTATTAAAGCGATAACAGTATTACAAAACATTTATAAAAATGGAGCTGCTCCTAAACAAATAATAGATGACTTGTTAAATATAACGTATAGCTTATTTTCTTCTTTAGCCACCAATACTAACATAGAAATATATGAAAAGGATAAGTTTCAGATGATTATTAATAAATGTGATATTACTTTTCTAAACCAGATATGGCAGATGTTATTGAAAGGTAAAGATGAAGTTTCTAAAGTATCGCATCAGATAGAAGCTTTAGAAATATTAATAATCAGAATCGCATACAGCTCAAAACTTCCAAGCTTGGAGACAGTTGTAAAAAAAATAAAAGAGGATAATAATAATGAATTAAATTTAGATATTAAAGATGAAAATATAGGTAATGAAATAAAAAAAATATTAGATGCTTTTCCAGAAGGTAAAATAGTAAAAAATTAAGATTAATAAAAGGAGTAAAAAATGAATAATATGGGTGGTTTATTACAGCAAGCGCAGCAAATGCAAAGGAAAATGTTAGAAATAGATAAAAAACTCAGTGAAATGGAGGTTTTTGGCGAAATAAGTAATGGATTAGTTAAAGTAACAATGACAGGTAAAGGAGTAGTTAAGAGTATTAAAATCGATAATAGTCTGAAAGAAGACATTGAAGTTTTAGAAGATTTAATAGTCGCCGCTATGCATGAAGCTAAGAAAAATGCTGATAACTTATCAGAGCAAGAAATGAAATCAGTAACTGGAGGCATGCCAATGCCACCTGGAATCAAATTTTAGTATGTATTCCAAAGAAATTGATTTATTAATAAACTTATTATCTAGTCTTCAAGGGATAGGACCAAGATCTGCAAGGAGAATTGCTTTACAGCTTATAGGAAAAAAAAATAATTTAATGATACCTTTAGGTAAAATAATTTCAGATGTGGCTAAATTAATTCAGAAATGTGATAACTGTGGAAATTATGATTCTATAAACCCTTGTAGTATTTGTCAAAATGAAAAAAGAGATAAAAGTGTGATTTGTATAGTAGAAGAGGTATCAGATTTATGGGCTTTGGAAAGAGGTAGACTATATCAAGGTTTATATCATGTTTTAGGGGGTACTTTAGATGCGATTAGAGGAGTAAATCCTGAAAAATTAAATATCGATTTTTTGTTACAAAAAATTAGAGAGCAAAAAATTAATGAAGTTATTTTGGCAACATCATTGACTACTGCTGGTCAAACAACAGCGCATTATATAATTAGTAAATTCCAAGGTATTGAAATAAAAGTTACTAGGTTAGCTAGAGGCTTACCAGCAGGAGGAGAGTTAGACTATTTAGATGAAGCAACTCTAAGTCAAGCTCTTCATGAAAGAATTAATGTTGATAAAAGTTTAGGTTAAAAAAGATAATGCAAATCATTATAGCACCAGATAGTAGATTAAACCAAATTTCAAAAACAGTAGATATTGTAGATAATGTAATTATTTCGACTTTAGACAAGATGCTAGATTGTATGTACAAAAATAATGGAATAGGTCTAGCTGCTCCTCAAGTTGGTATTTTGAAAAGACTTGTAGTAATTGATTGTAGTGATAGTAAAGATATAAAGAAGCCATTAAAACTTATAAATCCAGAAATTATTAGTATATCAAAAGATATTTCTGAGTTTGAGGAAGGATGCTTATCTCTTCCTTCTCAATTCGCTAAAGTAACAAGACCATCAAAAATAACTTTAAAATATAAAACAGTAGAAGGTTTGTTATGTGAAAAGAAATTTAGTGGTTTAGAGGCGACATGTATACAACATGAAATAGATCATTTGGATGGCAAATTATTCGTTGATCATATAAGTAAGTTAAAAAAAAATATAATAATTAAAAAATTAAAAAAATTTAAAAAAAAAATATAGGATATGAATAAATTATTAAGTTTAGCTTATTTTGCTGGAGGTTCTAAATTTACTTTAGAACCTTTTATAGCTTTGAAAAAGAGCAAACATAATTTAAAAATAATTTTTACTAAGTCACCTAAAATAGCTGGAAGGGGCAAGAAAGCACATAACTTTCTTTTAGAGAAAGCAATGGAGTACGATGTTCCTATAAAAACTATTGAAGGATTTAAAAATCAAGAAAACTTGAACTTACTTAAAAGTTTACAATTAGATTTTATTATAGTTTTCTCATTCGGCTTGATATTACCTAAAGAAGTATTAGAAATACCTAGATATGGCTGTATTAATATTCATGCTTCATTGTTACCTAAATGGAGAGGTGCTTCGCCAGTACAGCATGTATTAATGAACAATGATAGTGTGACTGGTTATACTTTAATTGTCATGAATGAAAAACTGGATGAAGGAAATATAGTTTATAAAGAAGAAATAAAAATTGATAAATCTGATAACTATTTTTCTTTATTAGATAAAATTGTAAATTTAGCATCTAAAGCCTTAGTAAAAAAAATTGAAAATTTAAGTAACAATATTATAAAAACTGAAACACAAGTTCATAGTAAAGCTAGTTATTGCTATAAAATAAAAAAAGAGGACACATATTTAAATTTCGATGCTTCAGCAAAAGCAGTTTTAGGAAAAATAAGAGCATTAAGTCCTATACCTGGTGCTAAATGCTATCTTTCAGGTGAACTAATAAAAATTATAGAAGCTAAAGTCGAAGACAACAATACAATTAATAAAAAAACTGGGTGTGTTGCAGACGAAAATTTATTAATATCTTGTAAAAGAGGATTTATTAGACTTATGAAAATACAGAGAGCTGGACGTAGAGTAATGATGGCAAAGGAACTATTAAATGGTTGGAAGATAAAAATAGGTACAATTTTAAATGAAAAAAAATAAAAATATTAGTATTGTAAATTGGATAGGAGTATACACTTTATTTTCAAAAGAAATTAAAAGGTTTTGTAAAGTTTATCAACAGACTATTTTAGCTCCAGCTTTTACCTCTTTGTTATTTTTTCTAGTTATATCAATAGCAATAGGATCTAGAGTAAATTATGAATTTAATTATATAAACTTTTTAGCGCCAGGGTTAATAATAATGACTATGATGCAAAATGCATTTGCAAATACCTCCTCTTCTATTTTAGGTTCTAAGATGCAAGGTAATATTGTTGATCTTTTAATGCCTCCACTTAATTCTAATGAAATTATTTTTTCATATGTAATGGCTGCAACTATAAGGTCTATTCTTGTAGGAATAATGACATGTATTTTTATTTATCCATTTTCAGAATTATATCTTTTTAGTCTTTCAATTTTGTCTATATTTACAATATTGGGATCAATTCTTTTAGCTCTTTTGGGTTTGTTAGCCGGTATATGGTCAGAAAAGTTTGATAATATGTCCGGCATAACAAACTTTATTATTACACCGTTAACTTTTCTTTCAGGTACATTTTATACTATTGATAGATTACCAGAGCCATTTTATACTATTTCTCTTTTTAATCCATTCTATTATATTATAGATGGATTTAGGAGTGCTTTTCAAAAGAGTATTAGTCATGATTTGGTTTATGGAATTACTTATATAAGTATGCTAAATTTAACTTTGTACTTAATAATTTATTATATCTTAAAAAAAGGATGGATGCTTAAACCCTGAGATTTTATCATGTCCAGTTATTTACTTTCAAATTATTCTAGAATTAATATTGCCTTTACTCATGGCAAAGGATCATGGTTATATTCTAGTAATAAAAAAAAATATTTAGACTTTGCGTCTGGTATAGCAGTGAACTGTTTGGGACACTCTAATAAAAACTTATTAAAAGCATTAACACAACAATCTAAGAAAATATGGCATACTTCAAACCTATATAAAATCAAAGAACAAGAAGAACTAGCAAAAGAAGTGTGTAAAAAATCATTTGCTGAAAAAGTCTTTTTTTGTAACTCAGGAGCAGAAGCTACAGAAGGAGCTATTAAAATAATTCGAAAATATCATCATGCTCAAGGAAACTATAAAAAAACTAAAATAATAGTTTTTGATAATGCTTTTCATGGAAGAAGCTTAACAGGTATACTTGCAGGCTCTAGTGATGCACATAGAGAAGGATTTTTACCAAGACAGACTACAAACGGAGGCTTTGTAAGAATAAATTTTAATAATATAAACAATTTAAAAAAAATTATTAATAAAGAAACAGCAGGAGTTTTTTTAGAACCAATACAAGGGGAAGGCGGAATTAATGTTGCAACTATAAATTTTTTAAAGCAAGTGAGAAAGATATGTAATCAAAATAAAATTTTATTGGCTTTAGACGAAGTGCAATGTGGTATAGGTAGAACAGGAAAACTATTTGCGCATGAATGGAGCAGTATCAAGCCAGATTTATTAACGTCTGCAAAAGGATTGGGAGGTGGTTTTCCTATAGGAGCAATTTTATTAAATAATAAAGTATCAAAAGTTATTAAGCCAGGAAGTCATGGGTCTACTTTTGGAGGTAATCAATTAGCATGTGCAGTCGGTTTAGCTGTAATAAAGGAAATATCGAAAAAAAAACTTTTAAATAACGTTATAAATTTAGGAATATTTATAGAAAAGCAGATAAATGAATTAATAGCTAAATACTCTAATATTATAACTGCATGTTATGGAAAAGGTTTGATGATTGGAATTAAATGTAATGTTTCCAATCAAGATTTAACAAAACTTTTAAGAGATAAACAATTATTAGTTGTACCAGCATCTAATAATGTTATTAGATTATTGCCGCCACTTAATATAACAAAGAAAGAGGCTGAAAAAGCTGTAGGAATTATAAAAGAGGTTGTACGTGAATTCAAATAAGAGAAATTTTATAAATTTATCTGATATAAAGAAAAGAGATTTAGATAAAATACTTAAAAGAGCTGCTTCTTTAAAGAAATCAAGATTAAAAAGTAAATTATATAAAAATAGCCTTTCTGGTATTAATTTGGCTATGATATTTGAAAAACCTTCTACTAGGACAAGGGTTTCATTTGAGATAGCTGTTAAGGAATTGGGTGGACAAGCAATTATTTTAGATGAGAGCAAAACACATTTAGCTAGAGGCGAGACGGTAGCAGATACAGCTAGAGTTTTGGATAGGGATTGTCAAATTTTCATGATAAGGACAACTAATCATCATAAATTATTGGAATATCAAAATTATGCAAATGCTCCAATCATTAATGGTTTAAGTAACTTATCACATCCTTGTCAAGTTTTGGCAGACATTATGGCATATGAAGAAAATAGAGGAAAGATAAATAAAAAAAAAATAACATGGATGGGTGATCTCAACAATGTTTTATTTTCATGGGTAGAGGCTGCTAATATTTTTAGTTTCGAATTGTATGTAGTACACCCAAAGCAAATTATTATAAACAAAGAATTAAAAAAAATTTCTTATGGTAAAAAAAATATTATTTTTACACAAAATATTGAAAAAGCAATTCATAATAGTAATTGTATTATTACTGATACTTGGTTTTCTATGGGTAGTAAAAAAAATGTTTTAAGTGCTAAATACTTTAAAAAATATCAGGTAAATGAGAAAAATATAAAAGGAGCAAATCCAAAAGTTGCTTTTATGCATTGTTTGCCAGCTAAAAGAGGACAAGAAGTTACTAAGGAAATTATAGACAATAAAAAAATCTCAATAGTTTGGGATGAGGCAGAAAATAGATTACATGTCCAAAAAGCTATACTAGAATGGTGCTTAAGAAAAATATAATGATAAAAGCATTCTTCTTATTTACTTTCTTTTTATTAGGAAGTTGTACTTATGAATATACAGATAAAGATAAGCTAAATATAGAA
>MDTB01055779.1_pt1 | contig 10325 bp, 12 predicted proteins | sample 811161 | NCBI WGS metagenome assembly MDTB01 (sample SAMN05326650, study PRJNA326480) | marine metagenome | isolation source: seawater | place: Mediterranean Sea | collected 2009
GATGGTGTTAATTATTTCGTTGTCGTGAGTTAGCATAAATATTTTGATTTCTAACTTTACCTAAATAAATATTGTGATATTCTAACCAATTATCAGGTGATATTTTCTTTTTACCATCATATTTAACTGCTAAATTCTGTTCTATTAACCATTTACCAATTGAAATAGTTGGTTCATCTTTTAAAAATATATCAGCCAATATTCTCCCATATTTTTCTGTTTTAACATTTTCTAATTTTATCATATTATTTAATAGTTTACTTTCAACTGATAATTTTGCTAATAAAGCACATTGTTTTTCAGTTTCTACTTTACTTCTTATTTCAGGACAATCTATGCCATTTATTCTCACAGAAAACTTATATAATTCACTTTCTTTAAAAGGTAAATAAGCAGCAACTGTTATCGTATCTCCGTCATAACATTTAATGACCCGACCCTCTGTTATTTCTGGAATAAATGTTTTTATATCTTTCAGATTTATATTTGTAGGAATTGTTTTATTACTATAATTTCGTTTTCCACAACATCTTAAAAAACAAACATTTCTTAGCATAATAATTTATATAAAATAATAATTTATATATCAATTTTATTATTTTATTATTTTATATGTTTTCTAATTATTTAAGACATAGTTATAATTTTAATTTTAATTTATTAAAACAAAATTATCATACACGAATTATTGATCATTATGAAAATCCAAGAAATGTAGGTTCTTTTAATTCAAATGAAAAAAATATTGGAACTGGTCTTGTAGGTGCTCCTGCTTGTGGAGATGTAATGAAACTACAAATTAAGGTAGATGACTTAGGTATTATTACTGATGCAAAATTTAAAACGTTTGGATGTGGTTCGGCGATTGCTTCTAGTTCATATACTACTGAATATATTATAGGAAAACATATTAATGAAGCAGTAAAAATAAAAAATTCGGATATTGCAAATTATTTAAAATTACCTCCAGTAAAATTACATTGTTCAATGTTAGCAGAGGATTCCGTTAAATTAGCGATTAAGAATTACAACAAATTAAAATCTTAAACAATATAAAAATATATATTTATGATTAAAAAATAACTTATACTATAAACATGTTAAAAAAAATGATGAAAATTATTGTAAATATATTCAAGTCCCTTGATTTGAAGATTATTTACATTCAAAAAGAAAAATTAGTTTAAGAGAATTTGATATTGAATTAAGAATGAGTAAAGAACGTGTGGATACACAATAAAAACAAATTTATTCATCTCTATTTTTAATTTCTGTATCTTTTTCCAGAAATTTTATGTAATCATTTTTTTTAAAATAAATTAATTTATTTTCTTCTTCACTAAGCAAATTTAATATAAATATATTTAAAAAATGTTTCATGTTATTAGTTTTTAATTCATAATAATTTGGATTATAATTATTTTCAACTAAAAAAATATGATATTCCATAATGGCTTTATCTATTGACCATGTATTTTTTTTATTATCCAAAATATTAACTATATTAATATTATTATCCGATACTAAATTAATTATTATATACTGTGAATTTATTCTATTTATAAATAATGGAAAAATATTTTTATCACATAGTTGTCTGATACCTTTATCTAATATAATTCTATATTCTCTATCAACCATATTTTCTTGTTTCCATTTATTAATTAAAGTAACACATTCATCTTTACCTAATACTTGAAATTTATTAAATCTACTTAATTGTATACGTAATCTATCTTGTTTTGTAAATATAAATCCTTCCGGTTTAGTATTTATTCTAATTGCTTTTACACTAATTCCACTTATCATAAATAAAAAAATTATAATTTTATTATACATTCAAAATTGTTATATTATATTATATATTATTTTTTATACAATAATAATATATAAATATATGCGATGTGCCATTTTTTGTTTAGTTGGTATCGTTTTTGTAACTGGTCATTTAGTTATGATGTTTAATGCAGATAAAATAAAGCAAAAAAAAAATTTTTATGAAACTTTAACACCTGAATTAGTTAATAAATATGAAAATATTATTAAAGAACGTCGCAATATATCTTTAACTGGTTATGTTGTTGGCCTAGTATTAGCTTTTTCTTATTTAATTTATACAAAAAAAATAAAAAAATTAAATACTTATAATAGTGCCTTTTTAACCGCTGGTATTACTCTACTTGTCAATTATTTTTATTACATATTATCACATAAAAGTGATGTAATGATTATACATTTAGATAAGGAAGAACAACGGGTAGAATGGCAAAAAATTTATAGAAGTATGCAATTAAAATATCATTTGGGACTTTTATTAGGAGTAATAGGTGCTGGTTTGTTCGGTAGTTCTATTTGTTATATAAAGTAATATAAAACAGATTTTTATTATTTGTATAATATATTAGTGTATATATATTCATGTTTAAATACAATTATATATTTTATTGGTTTATTCTTGATGTAATAAGTATAATCTTTTTATATAAATATTTTAATATTATTGTAAGTATTAAAAAAATAAATATTTACATTACTATTAAGTTAATTTTAATATTTTTTATATTTGGTTTTTTTACTTTTAAATTAAGAAATCATAAACAAAGAAATCTTATAAGAACAAATAATATTATACATAACTATAATTATAATTTATATCCTAACAATTTTAGCGAACTTATTAATATCATAAATAAAAATAAAAGTAAAGAGTTTAATATAATTGGTTCGGGTTGGAGTTGTTTTCTAAATAGAAAAGGATTGAATAATCCTATTTTTACAGATAAAATAAATAGAAAGATTAATGAAACAAAAAATACAATAACTTATGAATCAGGAATGCTTATTAAAGATATTCAAACATATTTAATAAAAAAGAATTATACATTATCAGAATTTCCATCTTTGGAATGGATTACAATTGGTGGTTGGTTTATTCCAGGTTGTCATGGACATCCAGGTAGTATAAAAAAACAATTATATAAAAGTTGTAAAATATATAATATTAAAACTAATGAAATATTAAATTTAAATTATAACGAATCATTTCAATATTTTGGAAAAAAAAAAAAACATATTATCTTGTTAGAAGTAGAATTTTTTAAATATAAAAATACAATTGTTGAAAATAATACTTTTAATATTAATAATATTAATAAATGTAATAAATGGCTCGGTAAAAATACACAAGGTCGTTTAATTTTTATAGGAAACCGTGGTGCTATTGGTACTATATGGATTAAGCCAAAAAAACATGTAAAACATATTAATGTTGATAAATATAACTCTAAATTATTTAATCAATGGTATTCATTAGATATTGAAACATGGATCTCGTCTAATATTGTGAACATTGATATAAATAAAACTATTGACAAAGTTAATAAACTTTATAAATATCAAACTCTTGCAAGATCAAATCAAACCGTTCCAGCGTTTCCTCCACAACTTTCTAGTTTTGCATTATTATTAGATGTGTATAACTTTGAGATTTTTACTAATATACATTGTCATTCTATTTTCTTAAATAAATTAATCAATTCACTCAAGAAATTTCATATTGATAATGGTGGAAGAACCGAAATAAGATTAAGAAATGATAATATTTTAATGATAGATTGGTCTCTCTCTTCAAAAGAAATAATTAGAAAATCATTTAAATTTATGCGTTCTATTGGAATTGAGAATGTGTATATTCATGTTGGTAAATATATTCCGGAAAATATACAACCTTGTAAACTAATAGAATATAAAGAACTATTTGTCAGATAATTTTTTATTATTATTTTGTAAACATACCACACATTCTTCTTTTTTACCTATTTTAAGTTCGCCCACAATAGTGCGTTGTATCATTGGAAATGGTATATTTATTTTAATACTATTACCTTCTTCTATGTATTTTTTAAAACAAGCATATAATTCTTTAACTGGCTCATATTTATTTGATAATTCCAATTTATTTATTTCTTTTATTATTGTTTTCACCTGTTCTTGTCTCTCTTCCTTTGTTTTATATTCTGATACTTTATACTCTTTTTTTTCTTTTTTTTTTTTATTATTTGGCATACATTAGTAATAAAAAATAATTTTTAATTTTATATTTAATTTAATTATTCTTTTTTTTGGTAAAGAAATCATTTTTCCTAAACAAGCTCTGCCTGATCATCTTTAATTTTCTCAAATATATTATTACTTACATAAATGTTATTTTATATTTAAATAAGTTGTTCTACTATTAATGAAAAAGACCAATCATTATCGTGTAAATTAACAAGATTACCTTTATCATCTAATAACTGGATTTTTAATCTTTCGATGTCTACAGGACCAGAATATTTTCTAACATTTTCTTGTAAAGAAGCACCAAATTCAATTATTGGTTCTTGTTTAGCACGTAATGAGATAACATCTTTTAATGGTATTAAAGCAAAAGCATTATTGCTTCTACTTCCACCATTGTTTCTTACATTATTAAAACGATTTGGTGCTACCAATGTATTTCCTGATAAATCATCATAACCTAATTTGGCAGTTTGTGAATATAATTGTGCCTTAGTTAATTTTGTTTCATTTCTACCATCTGCCCTCTTACTTTGTATAGCATTTATTGGATTATATTGATCGGTTACACTTAATAATCCTTTACTTTGGGAATTTTGATTATAATCATCCACATTTAATACAAAATATCTTGGACCATAAAGATCCACGGGAACGTCTCCTTCTTCATTTGTAAAAGAAAAAGAAATATCACCTGCAGAATTAGGTTTTCTTCTAAAACCTAAATTCCAAAAAAGATTTTGGTTAATAAAAGAATAACTCATATCACTTGTATATGAATTAATATATCCTTAACCTGTTAATTTAATTTTATTATTATGTATAACTGGTTCTGCTCCAAAAACTAAAGCATCACAAACACCAGATATATCATAATTACCAGGATTTATATTAGAAAAATCTGATCCTGATGTATTATAGTTATAAACGGTATTGCCAAGATGAGTATCAAATGTATACCAAGTAGTAGGTATTTGAACTGAATATAATTTAATAGATACTACATTTGTTAATGCTTCGGGCAAATCTATTGTAAAATTTGTATTGAAATTTAAACTATTAGAATCTGGTTCCCCGCTTGTTCCAGCACGTCCATCTGGTGTTAATGTTGCTATATTTTGTCTGTATTGACTGTCAATTGAAACAATTCTAGTTACAATTGTTTCAGGTTTATAAGGTGTTATTCCTTGTGGTAAACTTGGAGGTTCTGGTAATGGAATTAAAATTTCTTTTTCAGTTGTTGATAATAATTCATTTGTATTTTCGTTATTAGGCTGTGAATGAGTAGCTAATGTCATATTTGTATTTGCTATTATTTGTTGTGATACGTTATCTTTTTGTTGTCCAGGTAAAAGTGTTAATTGACGATCGGTTGGTAATAATTCACTTGTCTCTAAATAACTAAATTGATTACTTAATTCATTTTTTTCTACCATTTTATTCTTTAAAAGCCTTTCTTCTGCTGATCTAATAAATTTATTGAATTTTATTTCATCATTTTGAGATAATGTTTGGCTAATAGCATTGCTTAATTTAGATGTAGCAGCAACAACATCTTCTTTTGTATAATTATTATTTAAAGCAAAACTTTTTCTTAATCGTTCATCTGTATAAGTATTTACATCCAAATTTAATTCAGATAATTTCATTTATATATTTTGGAGGTTATTTTTTTTAAATTATTATTACTAACTTAGTTTTTTTTCAATTGCTAATGTGAATGACCAATCCATATTATTTAAATCTATTATTCTCCCATACTCATCATATAATTTAATTGTTAATCGTTTAATATCTATTGGCGAGAAATACTCTCTTGTTCTATTACTTGTATGTGTAAAACCACTATCTCTTGAACCTAAATTATTTGTAGAAGCAGTTAAACTTATTCGGGCTAAAATATTATCACCCATAGTAGAATTATTATATGCTACTAAAAATGATGGTCTAGAATTACTGGCATATTCATTTACAGAAAGGAAACAATATCTAGAACCAGATAAAAATGGAACACCCTCTGAAACACTTGCTATAGGTGTATCTATATTTATCGAAGAGTTAGAACTCAAATCACCTATTATATATTCTGCACCACGATAACCTAAAGTCCAACCTAATTTTGTTTGAATATTTGTATTTGTATCTAAATTACCCTTACTATCAACATTAAACATAAAACCCGATATTTTTTTTGGATTATATTTATTTGAAGAAGAATCATAAACACCTGCTAAAATTGACTTTTTACTTACTTTATCAATTGAATATTTAAAATGATAATTTGGAGTAATAGTAGTTGTACCTGTAATTTGTTGTGTTCTTGCATTATTAGCACCTATTGTTGCTGCAATTATTGATTGTATAGTAGATGAGGATAAATCATTAATATCAAAAGTTTCACTATTTGAAATATCTTTTATTGTTTGTGTAATAATATTACTTATATCTGTTTCAAATTGGCTTTGTAATTCTTGTGAATTATTAGTTTGTATATAATTATTATTAAGCCAATTACTATTACTAGGATCTGTAAATTTAGCAAATCTGCCTTTATTATCTATTGCACCTGGTATAGATAATGATATAGCATCATTAATGATTTTTTCTGTATTTGATATACTTGATAATGCTAAATCATAATTTCCATCAGGAATATGTGTTAGCCATGCTTTCTTTAGTCTATTATTACTAAAGTCACTATCAATATCACCACATTCATATGGATATATATCAGTATTTGTTATAAATTGAAAACTTGTATCTGATATACTTTGAATAGTCTCTGTTTCGCTATATGAAACATCGTTACTTAATATTAACATACTATTATTACCAAGAGTATTTGAAACAGAATAATATGTTATTGGCATTTCTATTGATGCTAAACGCATACTAACAACATTTTTTTGAACTTCCGGTAAATCTATTGTGAAAGATGTAGAAAGAGTATTATAATACTCAGAACGAAAACGTGTATCTATATTAAATACTTGTGTTGCGTTTTTTGTATTATCTCTATTTAAAAATTCCTTAACATCTTTTGTTTCTTCCGTTTCTTCGTCTTCATCTTCATCTTCATCTTCATCTTCATCTTCTTCATCCTCTTCATCATCACTATTATTGCTCAATAATTTTAATCTTATGTTTTCAAAAAATGAAACGAATTTAGTTTTATCTTCTTGTTGCATTCTCTCAATCCAATTATTTATTTTTGTATTAATTAAATAAACGGATGGTTCATAATCTGTTTCTAATCCAATAATCTTTAATAAATCTTCCTTACTATAATCATTTACATTCATATTTAAATTATCCATTATATACTTTATAGGAATTTCTTTTATATTTTAAAAAAAATCAAGTAAAAAATTACGCCATAAATTGAACCAAATTTTTTTAAAATATAATCAGAGTAAAAATAAAATAACATTATGACTTCTCAATGTAATATTTGCTGCGAACCTTATAATAAATCTACACGAAAAGAAATTAGTTGTATGTTTAAAGATTGTGATTTTAAATGTTGCAAAACTTGTATACGCACATATTTATTGTCTACTAATAATCCAAAATGTATGAAATGTAATAAAATATGGAACCTTAATTTTTTAGTAATGAACATAAATCGTAGTTTTATAACATCTGATTATTATTCACATAATAAAAAAAATTTACTTGAACGTGAAATTAGCAAACTTCCTGATAGTATGAATGATGTAGAATATACTAAATCTAAACTTAATGAAGCTCAAAAAATACATGAGGAATGCAAAACATTACAAGTTGATATTGATGAATATAATAAACAAATAGCTCATCTTTGGAATTTACAAAAACCGATTAAAGAAAAAAAAAATAGATTAATTCAAGATAAAAATCTTTGTGAAAGAGAAGCTTATAATTTTACAAATAAAAAATTAGAAATTAAAGAAAAACGGGAATTTATTATGCCGTGTTCTGTAGAAAATTGTAGAGGATTTTTATCTAAAACTTATAGATGCGGTATATGTTCAACATATACATGTCCAAAATGTTTTGATATTATCGGAAAGAATAAAAACGACGAACATAAATGTAATGAAGATAGTGTTAAAAGTGCTGAATTAATAAAAAAAGAAACTAAACCATGCCCTTCGTGTGGAACACGCATTTCTAAAATAGACGGATGCGACCAAATGTGGTGCATTGAATGTCATCAAGCATTTAGTTGGAAAACAGGACTTGCTGATAATGGGGTCGTTCATAATCCACATTTTTATGAATTCCAAAGAAATAATAATGGCACTGTAGCAAGAGCACCTGGAGATGTTTTATGTGGAGGTCTTTGTAGCTACAACCATTTACAAACAAGAATTATAAATAAAATTATTAATGCACCAATTAAACCACACTCTAAAATTTTGGTTCGCGTATATGATGAATTATTGCATACAACAATGTTAAAACAAGGTCAGATAATCAAATATTGCGATCAAGTAAATAAATATCTTATAAATTATTTAACAGATAATAAAGAGTGGAAACATGATTATTTTAAAAAAATAGAAATTATCACACCAGAAAAAACAAATATCACAAATTTACATCAATTTGTAACACATATTTCACATGTTTGCATTAATGATACACAACAGCATATTAATGCTATTACGAATGAAAATAAAACAAAAATACTCAGAGTTAAATATCTACTAAATCAAATTAGTAAAGAAGATTTAGCAACATGCACCTATAATATTGAAAATTCTATAAAAAAGTATACTGAATTATTTCATATTTATGAATTACTCAACGTAGTTGGTATTGAAATATTTACTAATATGGTAAATAGTGAACTTAAGGGTGAAAAATTTGTGGATGAAGTCAAAAAACAATTAGAAAGATATTCAAAGCTATGTGAATATTGTAATGAACAACTTTCTGGTATTAGTATAAGTTATAATTGTACAACTATGTATATTTGCGCTGATTTTAAAACTACTACAAAAAAAGCAAGTATTAGAGAAATAAAAAAAAATGTTAATAAGAAAACTGCCGATTAAAAGATTAATGTATCTAATTAAATAATTTATCCCTTACATCAAACATTGTCTTTAATAATTTAATAAAATTTATAATACTATTATTTTTTATCCATTCTGGAACAACAATTATACCCTGACCCCTTTTAAGATGCGTCTTTCCTTTAAATACAAGCATATCTAATATTCGCAAAATTTTTTTTTCCTCCTGTGTCATTTTCTTACGATCAATGCGGTATTTACTTTTATAAATATATCTGTTATAGTTTCGCTCATTATATATTTTATAATATTTAGTATAATTTTTATCATGTGTTTTGTTAATAAGTATACGATTTTTTATTAACCCCACACCTTTTATTTTATTTTTATCATTATTCATCTCAAGTATAAACATATAAATATTTGGTGTAATTTTTTCACTTATTTGCTTTGGAGTTCCATATATACATCCACTCCAATTATTTTTTTCTCTCCATTTAACATTTTCAATCCAGGTATCATTATTAAATCTTGTTGTAGCAATTTCATACATATAATGTTTTTCTTAGTATTATGTAATTATTCAATTTTGTTATTTATTATTTTATTTATAAATATTATATGAATATACAGAGAGAAATATCATCATACTTTATTAGCTATTGTATTCTTACACTTCTTATTGTATATATTTTTAAAATACCTAATTTAATAACAGGTCAAACAGCATTAATAAAAGAATATTATTATACTAATTCTGTTAGCAGTTTCTTTTTAGATTTATTTTTAATTTATTTTTACATAAAAATAGCATCTTATATAGCAAAAGCATTTAAAATAAATACTAGTTATAAAAAAATATTATTAGTATCATTAATAACACTTATGATTTCTACATCTTTCATGTTTTTGTTTTTAAAACAAAATAATAATTTATTTTTTACAAGATGGTTTAAAAGTGCTGGTTTTAATGCTGTTTTATATGATATTGTTATTGTTACAAGTATCTTTATATTAAGTAGTTATACAATTAAAATTATAAAGCAACACAAAAACTCCGACTAACCAAAAAAAAATTTTTGTCACCAGTGCCGCGTCTTTCCTAGACTTGAAGGGCAGTAATTGGAGAAACAACACGACCAACACTATATATAAAATATTTTTTATTACTATTATTTTTTTTCATCCATTAACATAATTGCCATTGCTGCATAATTATGTAAATCTATTAATGTATCTCTTAAATTTTCATCATTAATTAGA
>MDTB01170305.1_pt1 | contig 10325 bp, 11 predicted proteins | sample 811161 | NCBI WGS metagenome assembly MDTB01 (sample SAMN05326650, study PRJNA326480) | marine metagenome | isolation source: seawater | place: Mediterranean Sea | collected 2009
AAAGATAAACTTTTTAAAAGAGATTTTGCAGGTGAAATTATGAAAAAATATAAGTCTTTAAAATTACTAGATTATGGATTTGTTTATCACAAAGATTTAAGTTTTCCTCAAGATGATTTAACCTGGTTTTTACTTAAAAAATAGGAGAGTCTTTGAAGTATTGCAAAAATTGTTTAATACCATCAACAAAACCACATATTACGTTTAATGATGAGGGTATTTGCTCTGCTTGCTTATCATATTTAAATAGACCTAATATTGATTGGAAAAAAAGGGAGGATTTATTTTTAAAAATTGTTGATCAAGTAAAAAAAAATAAGAAAAAAAATAATTGGGATTGTGTTGTTCCTGTTAGTGGAGGAAAGGATAGCACATACCAGGCATTAAAATTAAGAGAATTGGGATTAAACCCATTGTGTGTAACTTCAACAACTTGTGATTTATCAGAACTTGGGAAAAAAAATATAGAAAATTTAAAGCAACAAGGTTTTGACTATATTGAATTTACATCAAATCCAAAAGTAAGAAAAAAACTTAATAGAATAGGTCTAGAAATGATAGGAGACATCTCTTGGCCAGAACATATATCAATTAACACAATACCCATTAATGTGGCTGTTAAATTTGGAATTAATCTAATTATTTGGGGTGAAAATTCTCAAGATGAATATGGTGGTCCTGAAAAAGCAGCTAAAGCAAAAGAGCTTACATGGGAATGGTTATTACAATTTGCAGGTTTTGTAGGCTTAAGAATTAGTGATATTGAAGGTATGTATGGATTAGAAAGAAAAGACTTAATACCTTTTAGTTACCCTTCGGAAGAAGAAATTAAAAAAGCTAAAATACAAAGTTTATTTCTTGGTTACTTTTTTCAGTGGGATGGATACAAAAATTATGAATATGTATCGAAACATGGTTTTCAAACATATGATAAAACTGTTGAAGGCTCATATGGAAACTATGAAAATTTAGATAACCACCAAACAGGAATTCATGATTACTTTAAATTTTTAAAATTTGGATGGGGGAGAGCTACTGATATTTTAAGTATGATGATAAGAAGAAAAAAAATTTCTAGATCTGAGGCTCTTAAAATTGTTAAAGAGACTGATGGTAAGTATCCAAGATATTATCTAGGTAAACCTTTAAATAAGATTTTGTCAGATATAGGCATGACAGTTGATGAATTTGATATAATTTGTGACAAATTTACTAATAAAGATATTTTTTTATGTAATAATGAGGGAAAACTTATTAAAGATGAAAATAATAGCTTAATTAAAAAAAAATATGATAATTAAATTTTGTGGACGAAAATATTTTAATTATTAATATTCCAACGAGTAATGTTGGTTCTATAAAGAATGTAATAGTTGAATTAGGCTTCAATGTAAAAGTGAGTTCTAATTTAGAAGACATTAAGAAATCTAAAAAAGTTATATTACCTGGGCATGGCACCTTTCAAGCAGCAAAAAAGTTTCTTGAAGAAAAAAATATTTTTCAGTATTTAGAAAACTATCCTCAAAATAAATTTTTTTTAGGTATATGCGTAGGAATGCAACTTTTAGGGACTTGTAGTTATGAAGAGGAGAAAAATGAAGGACTAGGTCTAATTAAAGGAGAAGTAAAAAAAATAATTTGTAAGTCCTTCGAAAAACTTCCACACATTGGATGGAATCAAATCGAGATTCAAGATAAGGACTCAAAATTGATCAAAGATGTTAATTTTTTAGAGGAAAATAATGTTTATTTTTCTCATAGCTATAGTTTAAACGTTGAAAATTCAGAAAATTTAATATGTTCCACTCCTTTTGGACAAAATGATATTACATCAATAGTGCAAAAAGGAAATATTTTTGGACTTCAATTTCATCCTGAAAAAAGCTCATTTTTAGGAAAAAAAATTTTAAAGAATTTTTTGGATTTATAATGTTAAAAAAAAGAATTATTCCTACTTTATTATGGAAACAAGCGGGACTCGTTAAAGGAGAAAAGTTTGACTCTTGGAGAAATGTAGGATCTGTTATGCCTTCAATTAAAGTTTATAGCAAAAGAGATGTTGATGGGCTCATATTATTAAATATAGATCAAACTTCTCGGGATATAGACCCAAACTATAATTTAATTAAAGACTTTTGTGAAAATTGTTTTGTGCCATTTTATTATGGAGGTGGTATTACTAACATCGATCAAATATATAACTTGTTAAAAGTTGGAATAGATAAAATTGTTATAAATAGTTTTTTGTATAACGATTTAAGCTTACTTAAAGATATAAATTCGAATTTTGGGAGACAGTTTGTTGTTGCTTCGATTGATTATAAAAAAATTGGAAAAAAATATATTTGTTATAGTCATAATGGAAAAAAAAATGAGAAAAAAGAAGTCATTAATTGGATAAAAGAAATAGAAAAAATTGGTGTGAGTGAAATTATATTAACTTCAATTGATCATGATGGTTTAATGAAGGGTTATGATTATGAATTTATGAAAATATATTCAAAAGATATCAATTCAAATTTAATCATGAGCGGTGGTGCAGGCAAACCAGAAGATATGTGTAAAGCATTTCAGTTTAAAAATGTTGATGCAGTTGCAGCTGCAAGTTTATTTCATTTCAAAGAAATTACACCTCAAGATTGCAAGATACATCTAAAAGCAAACAATGTTAATATAAGATAAGTTTATTGTTTTTGAGAAAATTAAGTTTTGGATGATAAAATTTTTTCAATTTATCGTCATTTTCATTTAGAAAATAAAAAACATTAGATCTGTTAGCCTTAGTCATTCTCCACAAATAAATTTTATAATAATATTTTAATCTTGCAAAAAAATTAACCCTTAAAGAGGAAAATCTAAACGAAGTTTTATTTTTACCTTTTAACTGACCTTTAGGGTTTGTATTTACCCTTCTTTTAAAATCTTTCTTCTTAATATTTAAATCTAATTTCTTAAAAAAATTATTTATTATTCGATCACTTTTGTCATTATTTACAAAATAACCAATAGTATTTTTATTTCCAATAATCCGTCTACATTTTTTGTCAAATTCATATACATTAAAATGATTGATCAAAAATTTAACAATTTTTTTTTTCTCAAAATTCAATTTATTTAAATTTTTCAAATCAAACAAATCATCTTTAAAAAAATTATGATCAATAATCTCAAAGTTAAAACTTCTTTCATTTATATAAGATTTTATCATTAGATGAGGTTCTCTAAATGTATATAAAACTTTAAGCTCAAAACCATTTCTTTTACTAAAAATTAGTTTTAGTTTTTTAAGATTTTTAGAAAAGAAATTAGTGTCTATACTTTTGTATTCGCTAAAAAAATATGATTCTTTATAAGAAAATATTTCACTAAAGTATCCCTGTGATATGAGGTTTGTAATACCTTTTTTAAAAATACTTTTGTGTTTCTTAATTAGTATTTTACTTTTCTTTTGAAGTTCAGTTGTTTTAAGATTTGAATTATGAATTAAATTCCTCAGATCTCTCAAAAATTGGTCTCCATTATTGTTTAAATAGTTAATATTTTTTTGGTTTGGAAAAATATATTTTTGAAATAAAGTTGTAGCAGATTTGTTATATCCAATATGAATTAAAACTTTGTATATCATTAATATTTTTTTTTATATATAATGTGTTATGTTATTAAAATACTGTAAGAAATGCTTTACTAATAATTTTCAGCCAAATATCAAGTTTAAGAATGGTACTTGTATACCATGCAATATTTTTGAAAAACAAAAAATTACTACTTCGAATGAGATTCTTGTTAATTTGATAAAAAAAAAGAAAAAAAAAGACTCAAATTATGATTGTATAATTGGTGTCAGTGGCGGGAAGGATAGTTTAAAACAAGCAAATTATATCAAAAACAAACTAAAATTAAGACCCTTATTGGTTTGTTTAACATATCCGCCTGAAATTGTAACTGAAACCGGAGTTTTAAACTTAAATAATTTAATTGAACAAGGTTTTGATATTATTATTTCAGCGCCTAATCCGCAAATTTGGAAAGATTTAATTAAAACAAGTTTTATCAAATTTGGTAACTTTAGGGTTCCATCAGAGTTAGCTTTATTTTCATCAGTTCCTCAAATTGCAATAAAATATGAAATACCAATTATTATCTGGGGTGAGAATCCAGCTGTCACATTAGGTGAGTCGAAAACTTTAGCGAAAGAAGTGTGGGATGGTAATTCCTTGAGAAATTTAAATACTTTGAAAGGAACAAAAATTAATTGGATAGAAAAAAAATATAATAAAAATCAAATACTGCCATATTATTATCCCTCTAAAAAAGAATTCAAAAAAAACAAACTACAAATTTTTTTTATGGGGTCTCTTTGGAAAGATTGGTCAATTATTAACAACGCCAAATATGCTATAGCTAATGGTTTAAGTATTAGAAAAGAAAATCCGATGGAACATGGAGACCTATTTGGTTATCAATCTTTAGATGATGATTTTGTTCATGTTAATCAAATGATTAAATATTATAAATATGGGTATGGTAGAACGACTGAGTATGTAAATGAAATGATAAGATTAAATAATATTACAAGAGAACAGGGAAAACATTTAATAAGTAAATATGATGGTAAATGTAGTAAAAAATATATTCATAGTTTTTGTAATTATATAAATATAGGTCCAAAATTTTTTTGGAAAAAAATCTTTTCATTAACAAATAAAGATTTATTTAGAATTAAAAATAATAAGATTGAAGCAAAGTTTAGTGTTAAATAATAAAATTATTATATTTGATTGTAAAAGTGGAAATGGTTTGTATTTACAAAAATTTTTATTAGAAATTAATTTTGAAGTTGAGATATCAAACAAAACATCTTTGATAAGGAAATCAGATTTTCTATTTATTCCTGGCAACAGTAACACCCTAAGACTAAAAGAGGAATTATCAAAAATAAAAGATTTTCATAAGATTATTAAAGATAAAAAAATAATAGCAATCTGCTCTGGTATGCAAATTTTTTATAAAGAAATACAAGAGGATAATAATAAACAAAATTCCTATGGTCTATTAGATAGAAAACTGAAATCTTTTTATAAAAAGAATTATCATATTGGGTGGAATAAGATAATTTCAAAAAATAAAATTTTAACACAATTTAAAAAATCATATTTCTATTTTTCTCATGGTTTTTCAAATTTTGATATTAAAACAAAAAGTTGTATTGCTTATTCAAACTTTCAAAGTCAAAATTTTTGTTCAATATTTAAAAAAAATAATATTTTGGGATTACAGTTTCACCCTGAGAAATCCGGGGAAGATGGAAAAAAATTTATGATTGAAATATTGACCAATTATGACAAGCTTTAGAAAAAGAATAATAGGCTGCATTTGTATTAAAAATGAGATTGCAGTTCAATCTATTGGTTTTAAGAAGTATTTACCATTAGGGAACCCAATTACAATTGCAGAAAATTTACAAGACTGGAATGTAGATGAAATATTATTTTTAGATATATCACCAGAAAGTGAAATTAACTTTAAGCTGCTAGATGAAATTACGTCTAAAATTAATTTGCCAATACAATATTCAGGGGCAATTAGAAATTACGAAGATGCATTAGAATTAATCTCATTAGGAGTAGACAAGGTAGTTTTAAGAAGTTTGTTTGATATAAAACATCAAGATGAAATTTTAAAAATAAGAGACACGATTGGCAAACAAAGTATTGTAGGGTCACTGCCTATAGCTGAAAAAAACAATTTCTTTTACTATTTTGATTGCAGTAAAAGATTATCTTTTAAAATTGACAACATATTCAAGGAACAAGTAAATATTATGTCTAGTTTTTTTTCTGAAATTATTATTATGGATTTTATAAATGATGGAGGAGAAATATTTAATGAAAAATTGTTTAAACTTTTTAATTTAAAATGCAAAATTATTCCATTTGGAGGAATAAAACATTCTTTGCAAGCTAAAAAACTTTTGAAAAAAAATTTTATTGATGGAATAGCAATTGGAAATTCTTTATCTTTTAGAGAAAATGCAATCTATTTGATAAAAAACTCACTTAAATTAAATGATTAAATTTTGTAAAAAATGTTTATATCCTAGCACTCATCCTTTAGGTTTAATTTTTAATAAAGATGGAATTTGTAGCGGATGTTTAGTGCATCAAGAAAAATTTTCATTAGATTGGGATTTTAGATTAAACAAATTAAAAAAGATTGTTAAACAGTATTCTTCCAAAAAAAATAATTATGATTGTATAGTTCCAGTGACAGGTGGAACCGATAGTTTTTTTATTGTACATATTGTAAAAAATATACTTAAGCTAAACCCTTTGTTGGTACATTATAATAAATACTATAATACAAATACAGGTATAGAGAATTTAGCTAAATTAAGAATTAAATTTGGATGTGATATGTTAATTCAAAATCCAAATATGGATTCAATTAAAAAGATTACCAAGTACACTCTTTATACAAAGGGAAATATTTACTGGCATTGTTTGGCTGGTACCCAAGCTTTTGCAGTTCAAACTTCAATTAAAAATCAAATACCCTTAATTATTTGGGGTGCTAATCAAGGTATCGAACAAGTAGGAATGTTTTCTCATAAAGATGAAGTAGAAATGACTAAAAGATATTGGATAGATCATGATCTTTCAAATTTAAAAATAGAAGATATCTTAAACGACCCAGAATCAGAAGTTAGAGAGGAAGATTTAATTTCATTTTTTTATCCTGAATTTGTAGATTTAATTAAAAATGGTACTAGAGGAATATATTTGGGCAATTATATTCCTTGGAATAGTAAAAAACAAAATGAATTAATGATTAAAAAATATGATTATAAAACTTTTAAAAATCAAAGAAGTTTTGACAACTACCAATATTTTGATTGTTATAACTATTTAAATTTACATGATTTATTAAAGTTTTATAAACATGGATATTCAAAAATCACTGATCAGGTTTGTCGTGAAATAAGATTTGATAGAATATCAAGACAAATGGGAATTAACATAATTAAAAATTATGAAGAAAAAAAAATTCAATATATTGATTTGTTTCTAAAATGGATTGGATTGTCAGACCTAGATTCTTTCATGGATTTAATTGAAAGTTTTAAAAATGAAAGGTTTTGGAAAAAAATTGATATTAAGAAGTATCAAAAAAAAGTATGTTCTGATTATCATAATAGGACAAATATAAATTCATCAATTAAATTGGCTAACAATCCAGCGAAATCCATATCTAAAAAAAAGGGATATATTTATTTTGGAAAAGGATTTTAAAAAGAGATCTTATTTTTATTGGAATAAAAGAAATATTTTTGGTATTTTTTATTTAAATAAGAAAGATTGAAAAATTTTTTATCTTTAATTAAATATTTTTTTGAAAAAAATTTTGTATCAAAAAAATAGGTTCGATAACCTCTTTCAAAAAGCTGAAAAAGTAAAGTTGAATTTATACCCAAAACTTTATCTATATTTTCAAGATCATTATTAATATTCACATTACAACCTAGTGAATATTCTATATTATTTTTCTTTAAAAATAATTCAATCTCACCAGGTAGTTTTTTTATTACTGGATGAAATCTAATTTTTAGTAGTTTTTTTTTATCTTCATCAAATTTTTTAAAAAGTTTTTTAATTTGATCAAATTCAACTAATTCAGATAGTATTAATATTCCACCCTTTATATTTTGGTTTTTATTAATATGTCCAATATCCACACCAATATTAATAATTTTTCTTTTATAGTTGTTTCTATCGATATTTTTTTCCCAAAATTTTCCAAGACACAAATAATAATCGGGTTTATATGAAGAAAACCATGATTGATTATTACAAAATTTCCCAGCAATTTTAATCTTATATAAATCAGTGTCTTTTTTTGTTAGTGGGCTTCCGTGTTGTATTTCATATGATATTATCTTTAATTCATTTGCAGCTTTTATAACTGGAAAATTTGATATTTTATCAATAACAAAAATGAGTCTTGGGCGGTTTTTTTTGAAATATTTTTTCCAATATACGTATTGTTCGTCCTTGTATAATGCATTAATAACTAATTGTTTAGTTTTTTGAGATTTATATTTTTTTGATAAAAAAAAATATCTAAGTTTTGATTTACAATATAAATATAGATAATTAAAATTTAATGGATGTTCATAAGTGAAGTTCCAAAATTTTTTTGGCTGCTCTCCAATTAAATATTTGGTAATAATTTTTTTTTTATTTATTTTTCTAAATAAAACATCTTTAAAAATATTGGTAAATCTGTTTTTTATAATATCATTAGAAACAGAATAAATTAGAAAATATTCAAAATTATTTCTTTTTTTAGATACCAAGTAAGCAAACATACAGTATAAAAGTTTTTTAAAAGTACTGTAAAAACTTTTAGTTGATTTGATTTTATAAGTTTCTTTACTACGTTTTATATCTTCAAAAAAAAAATCCATATTATATGCGTATAAAGGAAAAATTTTTTTTTGATTCATTACAAGAATTTTTTGAAGTATAACTCTTTTTTTTGTTATACTTGAATTAAAATAACTTTTAATTAAATCGAAACGCTCAAACATAAAAATTATTTTTCTTTATAAATTTTAATAATATATTTTTTTTTTTTATATATAAAAAAAGCAGGCCATTTCTCATTATGAGCAATTCTTAAAGTATTGAAATTTTCTTTGATTGATTTATTTATGTTTAACTTTTGATCGTCAGGTTTTCTTTTTCTATAAAATTTGCCATATCCTTTTTGTTTTTCTAGCTTGTATTTTGGAAAATTCTTTAGAAATTTGATTATCATTTTAACAATTATATTTGCTGATTTTTCACGAATTTCATCATAAATTTCTGTTCCATTTAATTTCATGAAACTCCTTTGAATTATTTCTCCCGAGTCTACTTTTGAGGATGCTTTAATCATACTAAAATAAATAATATTTTTATTGTTTAGAATTTGATTTTGCACTGGAGCAAAACCTTTATAATTAGGAAGCTTTGAACCATGTATTACAATAGGTAGTTTAAATTTATTTAAATTTTTCTTATTTAGAATTTTTGTATAATTTAAAATAAAAAGTATCTGACCTTTAAATGAACTCGGTACTTTATAGAATTTTTTGAATTTATATTTTTTTTTTAAAAACTTATCACTTGTAATTTTTTTAATATATTTTTCTATCCAGTTATTTTTATTGTCTATTAAAAATGCTACCAAATTCTGTTTTTTCATGTTATTTAGAGAAATGTCTAATAAATATCTTAAAATAATAAACCAAATTGAGAATATAAGGAAGAAGAATAATAAAAATTGGATGGATATGTTAAGGATAGCATTTAAACATTCTCCTAAAGAGGCCGCAAAAGTGATGAATAGTATATACAAAGATGACAAGCGTATAAGTAATTTAGTAAAAAAACTTTCATCCTAAAATAAATGCAATTACTGAAAACTGTAGTAAAATTTTATTTACAAAAATTTTATCTAATTAAGTTTTATTTTTCAAAAATTTTTTTTACACATCTTTCTTTTGAAGATTATTTTGATTTAGGAAATAATTTTAAAAAAAAAAATCCCTTTAATTCAAAAATAAAAAAAATTAGAAATAATACAAACTCAGATAAATTTTTTATTTTTGGCCCAAGTCTAGTAAGATCTTTCTCAATTTCTGATAAATTTATTCCAATTTTTGTCGACCATGCATTAAGAAGTACATTTTTGACAAAGAAATTATCTCAAGCGACATTTTCAAAATATTATAAAGCACTAAAACAGTTAAACAAAGGTTCAAATGTAATTTTTTGTATGTCAATGCAAGATCCTGATATTCATTTAAGAAATGAATTCAAAACTTCAAAAAAAAATATTACAAAATTATTAGAATTTTCATCTAAAGAAAATATTCTATTAGCCAAGTATGCTAAAGAAAAATTAAAGTTAAAAGTTTATTACTTATTAGGATGGCCTCATGTAAAAAAAAAAACTTCTAATTTAGTTGAAAAGTATAATTCTCTTCTTAAAAAAGAATGTGAAAAAAATTTCATTGAAATTCTTGATATAAGTAAATTTATAAAAGATAAGAGTGGAAATATGAAATCTAATTTATGTTCAATACCTAATGATGTACACCCAAAAACTACAATTACAAAATTTTTATTTAAGGAAACATTCAAAAAAAAATTTACAAATAAAAATTATTATAATTGGAACTCATTATTGAATTTGACATTTTCAAATAATTTTAATTTTAGAGTTTGGCCAATACCATATATTGGAGAGACTAATTCATCTTTTAATAGATTAGTTCAATA
>MDTB01232512.1_pt1 | contig 10325 bp, 8 predicted proteins | sample 811161 | NCBI WGS metagenome assembly MDTB01 (sample SAMN05326650, study PRJNA326480) | marine metagenome | isolation source: seawater | place: Mediterranean Sea | collected 2009
TCTAAAATAGTTATTTTTTTTTTATCATAAATTTTTAACAAATTTTCAACTAATAATTCTGTTTCTGGTCTTGGTATTAATGTATTGTAATTAACATAAAATTTTTTACTCCAAAATTCTTTTTCTTTTAATATATATGCAATTGGTTCTTTTTTAGATCTTCTGTTTAAGTATTTGTTAAAAGTTGATAGTTCTCTACTATTGAGATCTCGATTTAAATCAATCAAGATTTCTTCACGAGCCTTTTTACAGGACTTTGCGAGTAATATTTCTGAGTCTAAAATGTGAGATACGACTTTACTTTTTCTTAATAATTGAGATCCAGATTTAATTGCATCAATAGCTTTCATGAGTTTAAATTTTCAAGTTTTAAATTTTGTTCTTGTAAACGAAGTTCTTGATTCATTTCTTCGTGTATTTCACCGCTTAAAAATTCATCTAATTTATGTAATGTTAAGTTAATCCTATGATCAGTTACCCTTCCTTGAGGAAAATTATAAGTTCTTATTCTTTCAGACCTATCTCCAGATCCAATTTGGCTTTTTCTGTTGCTTGATCTTTCTTGATCTTTTTTTCTTTTCTCAGCCTCATACACTCTTGATCTCAAGATCTTCAAGGCTTTTGCTTTATTCTTATGTTGTGATTTCTCATCTTGCTGACTAACAACTACTCCAGTTGGAATATGTGTTATTCGAACGGCACTATCAGTAGTATTAACTGATTGACCGCCTGGACCGCCAGCTCTAAATACGTCAACTCTTAAATCTGAGTCTTTTATCTCAATATCTACTTCCTCAGCCTCTGGAAGCACTGCAACTGTAGCTGCTGATGTATGAATTCTTCCTTGTGTTTCTGTATCAGGTATTCTCTGAACTCTGTGGACTCCAGATTCATATTTTAAATAAGAATAAATATCATTTCCATTAACTAAAAAAATAATCTCTTTAAAACCACCTGCATCACTTTTTGAAATATTTATTATTTCTAAATTCCATTTCTTTTTTGAACAAACTTTTTCGTACATTTTAAATAAATCTGCGCAAAATAACGACGCTTCTAATCCTCCTGTGCCAGCCCTAATTTCTACAATTGCGTTTTTGTCATCATCTTCATCTTTTGGTAATAAAAAAAATTTTAAATCATTCTCCCATTTTTCTTTTTTTTTAACTAGATCATTTAAATCATTTTGAGCTAAATCTCTAATTTCCTTATCGCTAGATTTATCTTGAATAATATATGTTAAATCTTTTTTTTCTCTTTCAAAATTGATGTACGACTTTGCAGTATCAATTATATTTCCAAGATTTGAATATTCTTTAGATTTTTTTGCAAATAATTTAGGGTTAATATTTCCTAATGATAGTTCTTTTTCTAAATTTCTATGTTTATCAATTAAATCTTTTACTTTTTGTTCAGGTACCATTGATTAATTTAGTTTTTTGTTTTTTCTTCAACAAGTTTTACAACTTTATCTATAATTTCAGAACTTGGTACTTTTGTGTGTGGAACTCCAGATAAGTATAAAAGATTATTATCTTGACCGCCGCCTGTAAGACCTATTTCAGTTTGTGCGGCTTCACCTGGGCCATTAACTACGCAACCAATTATTGAAATATTAATTGGTTTTTTTATGTGTGATAATCTTTCCTCTAGTATCTTCACAGTTTGAATAACTGGGAAAGCTTGTCTAGCACATGAGGGGCAGGAAATAATATTCACCCCCCTTGCGCGAATTCCCAAAGATTTTAAAATTTCAAAACCAGCTTTTATTTCATCAACTGGATCTGATGATAAAGAAACTCTTATTGTGTCACCGATGCCTTCCATTAATAGCTGACCAATTCCAATTGAAGACTTTATACTTCCTGTGAATAGTCCTCCAGCCTCAGTAACTCCTAAATGGAGTGGATATTTACAAATTTTTGAGAGATTTTTGTAAGCTTTAACAGTTAAGAAAATATCTGAAGATTTAACGCTAATTTTAAAATTGAAAAAATCATTATCCTCTAAAAGTTTAATATTATTTTGAGCGCTTTCAACTAAAGCATCCGGACAAGGTTCTTTATATTTTTCTAAAAGCATTTTATCCAATGAGCCAGCATTTACTCCTATTCTAATTGAACAATTATTGTTTTTAGCAGCTTTAATCACTTCCAATACTCTTTGATTATTTCCTATGTTACCAGGATTAATTCTCAAACAACTTGCTCCCATTTCAGCAGCTTCGATAGCTCTTTTATAATGAAAATGTATATCTGCAACAATAGGAATAGAAACTTCTTTAACAATTTTTTTTAAAGCTTTAGTTGACTCTTCATCTGGACAAGAAACTCTGACAATATCTGCTCCTGCATTTTCTAGAGACTTAATTTGATTTATTGTTCCGCTAATGTCAGTTGTTAAAGTGTTAGTCATAGACTGTACACTTATCGGTGCACTGCCGCCAACTTTTACAGTACCTACTTGGATTTGTTTAGTAGTTTTTCTTTTTATAACTCTGTGAGGTCTGACTTCCATTAATCTAAGTCAAAAATTGTATGTAATTTTTTTATTGCTTTCAATGTATTATCTTCATCAATAATTACAGAAAGTTTAATTTCAGAAGTTGAAATTGCTAAAATATTAATATTTTCATCAGATAATGCTCTAAACATTTTGTAAGTGACTCCCGGCGTTGTTACCATTCCTGCCCCAACAATTGAAACCTTAGCAACTTTATCATTATAAATAATCTCTTTATAATTTATATCACTTTCTTCTTTTAATATTTGCATAGTTTTTAAAATATCATCCCTTTTTACAGTAAAAGTTATGTCAGTTGTTTTAAGATCTGACGAAATATTTTGGATAACCATATCAACATTAATTTGTGCTTTGCTCAAAGGCTCAAAAATATTAGCAGCAATTCCTGGTCTATCTTCCACTTCTGTTACTGTTATTTTAGCATCATCTTTTGAATAAGCTACACCAGTAACACTTTTTGTATAATCTATATTTTCTTGATTAAAAATTTTAGTTCCTTTTCTCTCAGTAAATGTTGATTTTACCTCTAAAGGAATATCATACATCATAGCCGTTTGAACAGCGGAAGATTGTATTACTTTTGCTCCTAATGAAGCTAATTCAAGCATTTCGTCATAGGAAATTTTATCAATTTTTTTTGCAACCGGTATTTTGTTTGGATCGGTTGAAAAAACTCCATCGACATCAGTATAAATTTCACAAGTCTCTGCATTAAATATTTTTGCTACAGCGACAGCTGTTGCGTCTGAACCACCCCTTCCTATTGTAGTTATATCTCCACTTTTAGAAATTCCTTGAAAACCAGGAATAATCGCCACAATTCCATCGTCTAAATATTTGTTAATTTTTTCAACATTCATATTTATAATTCTTGCGTTAGAATGTTCTCCTTCTGTAAGAATTGGTATTTGCCAATTCATACATGATTTAGCTTTAATATTTAATTTTATTAGAGCTCCAGACAAAAGAGCACAAGTTACTTGTTCTCCTGAGGATAAGAGCACATCGAGCTCTCTTTTATCAAACTCTTCAGAGATTTCTTTTGAATGTTTTAAAAGTTCATTTGTTTTTCCCGCCATTGCAGAAACAACAGTTATAACTTTATTTCCCTTGATTTGCTCTTTTTTGATTATATTTGCCACATGTTGGATTCTTTTAACAGTTCCAACAGATGTTCCACCAAACTTTAATACTTTTTTAATCATTTAAGAATGTATTATAATAAATTATAGGTATTAATATTAAATTAAATAATTTTAAATGAGTACTACTATAAATAAAGACGAAATTCAAAAGTTTTCAAAATTAGCTGAAGAATGGTGGGATGTTAATGGAAAATTTAAACCCCTGCATATGTTTAATCCAGTAAGAATTGGATACATAACAGAAAAAATTAAAGAGCATTTTAAAATTGAAAATAATAATTCAAATTATTTAAAAGGATTAAAAATTTTGGATATTGGCTGTGGTGGTGGACTTATGAGTGAGCCAATGTCAAGACTTGGAGCATCAGTAACTGGGATTGATGCGTCAGAAAAAAATATTAATGTAGCAAAAATACACTCGGAAGAGAGTGGCTTAAAAATTAAATACAATTGCACTTCCCCAGAAAATTTAAAGAATTCTGAAAAATATGACGTAATTTTAAATCTTGAAGTCGTGGAACATGTAGACAATATAGAGCTTTATATTGAATCTTGTGAAAAATTACTTGCTGCAAATGGTTTAATGTTCACTGCTACATTAAATAGATCTTTGACTTCTTATATAAAAGCAATAATAGGGGCAGAATACATTTTAAGATGGCTCCCAATTGGAACCCACGATTGGAATAAATTTATTAAACCTGAGGAATTAGTTAATTACTTATCTAAAGTAAAACTTAAAACTGCTGATATAAAAGGATTAAATTTTAACCCACTTACTAACAAATGGAAAAGATCAAACGATCTATCTGTTAATTATATTGTTTGTAGTCTTAAAGACTAATTATTTTTATCTATCCAAGGAATTGAAAATAAATTATCAATCCCTTCCTCCGTTAACTCTTCTCTTTCCTTCGGGGTTGTGGTCCCATAAATAGCTTTATTGCTTTTCTTGTCATAATAAATTTCTCTAACTTTTTTACTAAAATCTTTACCTACATATTCAAAATTTTTCTCTATATATTTTCTTAACTGTAATAGTTTATCACCCTTTTTTTTAAAATCTTTATCTAGAATTTCAAATTGGTGATCTTTATTTTTTGTGCTTGAAATCATAGGTGACATAATCGATTTATTTATTTTCTTTGAGGAACAATAAATACATTCTAACATCTTTCTCTTATTTAATTTATCAAATTCAACAGAGTTAGAAAACCAGCTTTCAAATTCATGATCATTATGGCATTTCAAATTGTATTTTATCATTTAATTTCTGTAATCGGCATTAATATCAATATAGTCATGTGTAAAGTCACAAGTATAACACGTAAAAGTATCATTACCAAGTTTTAGGTTAACCTCAATTTCAATTGAACCCCATTGCATATATTCTTTTAATTTTTGTTCATCATAATTTTCTGAGACTTTACCGTTTTCCGCAACAATAAAATTTCCAATTTTAATTTTTAATTTTTTTTGATCAATTAATTCTCCTGACTTACCAATTCCCATTGCAATTCTTCCCCAATTAGGATCTTCACCAGCAATCGCTGTTTTAAATAAAGGAGAATTAGCAATTGAAAAAGCAATATTTTTTGCGCTTCCCAAAGATTTAGCATTAATTACATTTACCGTAACAAATTTTTTGGCCCCTTCGCCGTCTACAACTATTTGTTTTGCTAAATTTAAACAAAGGTTTTTTAATGCTACTTCAAACTTTTGAATTGCTTTATCATTTAAAGAAATATTTGACCCAATTTTTACTGCCCTTGTAGAGAAAATAGATACCATGTCATTTGTTGATTGATCACTGTCAACTGTAATTGCGTTAAACGAATTTGCAACGGCTCTCTTTAACAAAATTTTTAATAAATTTGAGTTAATGTCAGCATTGGTAAAAATAAATGATAACATTGTAGCCAGATTAGGGGCGATCATTCCTGATCCTTTAGCAATAGCAGAAATTTTTATTAATTCATCTCCTATTATTATTTCTTCGTAAGCTACTTTTGGTTTTGTATCAGTGGTCATTATAGCTGATGCCATTTTAATCCAATACATTTTGTTTTGATCTGTTCTCAATTTTTCAACTAAATCGGCTAATCTTTCCTTAATTTGATCAACTGGAAATTCTTCTCCTATCACTCCTGTTGATGCGAAAATAAGGTCCTTTATTTTTACCGTTTCACTTGTTCCTTTTTTATTCTTAGACTCTTTTATTGTTAATATTCTTGATAGATTTTTAGCTAAAATATCAATGCTTTCTTTTCCTTGTTTACCTGTGAATGTATTTGCATTTTTTGTATTAACTAACAGACCTTTGATTACTTTTTTATGAGAATTATTGTTCCAAGGTATAAATTCTGATGTAATACTATTTGAAGTAGTGAGAGTCGCATAATTAGCTCCTTTTGAAAAATAAAACAGTGCAAGGTCGTCCCTTCCATCTTTGTATAAATCTGCTGAAATAGAAGACATTTCTAAACCCTCAATTTGTTTGAGATTCTGAAACTCTCCCATTTTTGATAATTTTGTTTTTTCGTTTAAGAAATTTTTAATATTTATTGTCATTATTACTGTTTAATTTAAATTAATAATACATATATAGATGTATAATGAATTTATTTACAAGAACTTTAAGTAAGATATTTAAAAGCTCTAATCAACAAGAATTAGATAAAATCAGAAATATTATTGAGGCCGTAAATAACAAAGAAAATGAGATTAAATCTTTGGAAGAGGCGGTATTTAAAGAAAAAACATTTAATTATAAAAAAAAAGCTCAAGATGGATCCTTAAACGTTAATGAAATTATTCCTGAAACTTTTGCACTTGTCAGGGAAGCTGCACGAAGAACCTTGGGTGAAAGACATTATGATGTGCAAATTGCAGGAGGGGTAATACTTCATAACGGAAAAATAGCAGAAATGAAAACAGGAGAAGGGAAAACTCTTGTTTCAACATTACCTGCGTATTTAAACTCACTTACGGGAAAAGGTGTACATATTGTAACTGTTAACGATTATCTTGCAAAAAGAGATTCAGAATGGATGGGTAAAGTTTTTAATTATTTAGGCGTTACTACAGGGTGCGTAACAAATGACAATAATGATATTGAGAGAAAAAAAAATTATGCCTTTGATATTACTTATGCAACTAACAATGAATTAGGATTTGACTACTTAAGAGATAACATGAAATACGAACTTGATGAAATGGTTCAGAGAGATCATAATTTTTGTATTGTTGATGAAGTAGATAGTATTCTGATTGATGAGTCCAGAACGCCTTTGATAATTTCAGGAAAACTTGACGATAAAACATCATTATACGCTACTTCAAATGAATTTATAAAACATCTACAGGAAAAAGATTATGAGCTCGACGAAAAAAATAAGAACGCAATTCTAACAGATTTTGGAATAGATAAAATTGAGAAACTAGCAATTCAAAAGAAAATACTAAAAAATAATAATTTTTACGATCCAGCTAACTTAGATCTAGTACATCATATTAATCAAGCTCTTAAAGCTAATTTGCTTTTTAAAAAAGACACAGATTACATTCTAAGAGATGGTAAAGTCCAAATTATAGATGAATTTACTGGCAGAGTTCTAGATGGGAGGCGGTTTTCAGATGGACTTCATCAAGCAATTGAGTCTAAAGAAAATGTTCAAATTCAGGATGAAAATCAAACATTAGCTTCAATTACTTATCAAAATTACTTTAGACTATATAAAAAATTAGCTGGTATGACTGGTACTGCAATGACAGAATCTGAGGAGTTTTTTGATATTTATAAATTAAATGTAGTTTCAATTCCTACAAATAAAAAAATGCTAAGAAAAGATTTTAATGATCAAATTTATCGAACCGAAAAAGAAAAATATCATGCAATATCTAATAAAATAATTGAATGTAATAGCAAAGGTCAACCGGTATTAGTAGGAACAACAAGTATTGAAAAGTCAGAAAAAATTTCAAACTATTTAATTAGTAAAAAAATTAAACATAATGTGCTTAATGCAAAACATCACGAACAAGAGGCAAGAATCATTGCCGAGGCTGGAAAAATTGGATCTGTAACAATTGCAACTAATATGGCCGGTAGAGGTACTGATATTAAACTTGGAGGTAACAAAGATTTTATTTTAGATGGAAAGAGAGAAGATGCTGATGAAGTTAAAAATAATCAAAAAAAAGTTAAAGATCTTGGAGGATTATTTATTATAGGAACTGAACGTCATGAAAGTAGAAGAATTGATAATCAACTACGAGGAAGATCTGGAAGACAAGGAGATCCTGGTAGTACAATTTTTTTTATAAGCCTTCAAGATGAGTTGTTGAGAATTTTTGGTGGAGACTCAATCGATGGAATGCTTAAAAAACTTGGTCTAAAAGAAAACGAGTCTATAGATCATCCTTGGATTAATAAAGCTATGGAAAGAGCTCAAAAAAAAGTAGAGAGTAGAAACTTTGATATAAGAAAAACATTAATTAAATTTGATGATGTGATGAATGACCAAAGACAGGTCATATTTTCTCAGAGATTGAAGGTTTTAAAAGAAAATAACATTGAGATTGTCTTAAATGATTTTTTTGACGAGATTTTAAAAAACCTTAATTTTACAAGATTAAACTTTCAAAAGTCTGGTGATGAAAAAAACTACCTTAATGAAATTAGAAATATCACTGGTAACTCAATTGTTGACAACGATTTATTAAAATACGGTAAAATGAATGAGGATGAATTTAAAGCCAAAATCAAGGCTATCTATTCTGATAAGAAAAATTCAAGAATTAAAATTTTAGGTAAAGATCAAAACAATATTCTAGAAAAAAAAATATTTTTACAAATTATTGATTTTTCATGGAGGTCGCACTTACAGTATCTCGAACAACTAAGACAAGTAATTGGGCTAAGACAGTATGGCCAAAAAGATCCTTTATCTGAATTTAAAAAAGAAGCATTTGTATTGTTTGAAGGTTTGTTGTTAAAAATAAAAAATGACTTAATCAAATTTCTACTAAATCTTAATATTGTAGTCTCCTTGGACAATAAAGAAAAAGAAAAAAAGGACATTGTAGAGAGTAAATCAGACAAAAAAGTAGGAAGAAATGAAAAATGTCCATGTGGTTCAGGAAAAAAATTCAAACAGTGTCATGGAAATATATAAATTTTAAATTTTTTTAAAAGAATTCAAAGCTTTTGCTCTTGCCTCTTCATGTTTTACAATTGGATAAGGATAATCTTTTCCCAATTTAAATTTTTCACTTTTAAATTCCCAAGGTTTGTGAATAAATTTTTTCGTCAAGTCTTTCAATTCTGGAACCCATTTTTTCACATATTCACCTTCTTTATCAAATTTCTCCCCCTGCAAAATTGGATTAAATATTCTGAAGTATGGAGCGGCATCCGCACCAGACCCGGCAACCCATTGCCATCCAGCAACATTGCTAGCTGGACTATAATCTAATAAACAATTTTTAAAATATTTTTCACCATCTTTCCAATCAATTAAAAGGTGTTTGACTAAAAATGACCCAACTATCATTCTAACTCTATTATGCATCCATCCAGTAGAATAAAGCTCTCTCATCCCTGCGTCAACTATGGGATAACCAGTCATTCCTTTTTTCCAAGCATTTAAAAATTTGATATTTTTTTCCCATGGAAATTTGTCAAATTTTTTTGAATAATTACCTTTTAGCATGTGAGGAAAATGATTAATTAATGAGTGGTTAAATTCACGCCATCCAATTTCTGCTAAGAACTTTAAAGTTCCATTTGTTTTTGATTTTTTTTTCATGCATTCATTCCAGATTGTTTCAACGTGAATCTGACCGAATTTTATAAATGGAGATAATTTAGACGTTCCAACTATGTTAGGAAAATTTCGCCCCTCAGAGTAATTTATAATTCTTTCTTTAATAAAATTTTGTAATTCTTTAAATGCAATTTCTTCATCAGGATTCCAAGTTTTTTCGAAGTTTTTAAACCAATTTTTTTTTGGTAATATTTTTTCAGCTTCAATACAGTGCTTGAAATAATTTATTTTATTTTTGCATTTGTTAATTACTTTTTCTTTTAGTGGTATTTTCTCAATATAATATTTTTCTGCCGCTCTCCAAAATGGTGTAAATACCTTAAAGGGTGTACCATCACCTTTTTTTACTTCATCAATTTCATTAAGAACGTTACCTTTAAGTCTTTTATGTTGGATATCTTTATTTTTTAAGGCAGTTGTTAAATATTCATCAAATTTAAGAAAATCGGGTTCATAAACTTTATTCCAATAAATTTTGAAATCCTTTTTTTTTAACAGCTCCTCAAAGAAAATTTTAAACGAGGTCGTCTCAACTATTTCTAGATTAATGTTTAATTTACTCAATTTTTTTTGAAAATTTAAAAGAGACTTGCTTAGCCACCATTTTTGAGCTTCTTGATCTTTATAAGTGTCTTTTTTATAAAGATAAAAAACTACCACTTTATCGTGATTAATCGTGGCTTCAATTAATCCATAATTTTTAACGAGTCTAAAATCGTCTCTTAGCCAAAAAAGTCCTATCTTTTTATCCATTATGAAATAATTATCAGATTAATTTTTGTTTTTCGATGTGTAAAACTTGTAGGTGGTGGCCTTGGTAAGAATCGCA
>MDTB01104317.1_pt1 | contig 10324 bp, 12 predicted proteins | sample 811161 | NCBI WGS metagenome assembly MDTB01 (sample SAMN05326650, study PRJNA326480) | marine metagenome | isolation source: seawater | place: Mediterranean Sea | collected 2009
CAGCAATACGGTTACCCCCTCATGTTCGGCGCGAGGGTAGACTGTAAAGCCCATTTTCTGCGGCGTACCGTCCCAGCGACCTATTTTCTCGCTCTTCCGCACGATGTTAACATAGGGTAGCGCTTGCCCCTTATTCGCGCCCTCAGCAACGACAATGTTTTTATCTTTTTCGACCATATATGACCAGATATTCAAGTCTTTCACTTTATGACCTTTGGCATTTGCAAATGGCATCAGGTCAATTTCAAAACGCACGCCTTGTGCAGGGTCAGCGCTTTTTTCGCTCACGCGCTTAACCGTTAACTTATGAACATCCGCTTTTTTTGAATGCGCGATGACTTCGTCAATATAGCGGTCATACTCATAACCGACATAATCTTCGCGTCCATTAATAAAAACTTGCGGCGTATACATAGTTGCGCCGCGAATATTACGTACATAGCCGCGTTGCTGCGCGGAACATTCAGGCGTTGAAATTGCGCCGTTACTAACATCAAAATAATCGACATGGCAGGCGAGTATAATTAAATTGGTGCGTTTTTTAAGGTCAGCTAAAAAATGATCCGCCACGGGGCAGAACATGCAGGCCTGTGATGAAAAAAGCTCAATAACGACAGGTGCGTCACCCAACTTTTCTTCTAATTCACCGTCATCAAATGGATAAGCATATGAAAGCTGCGCTGCATTACCCTGCGCCGCGGCGCTAAGCGGTAGATAAGCCATTGCAAAAACACACAGCGCGCATAGCGTCAGAGCGTGAATTTTAAGGGGTAATCTTAACGGTGTTTTAATCATATTTCTTTACCATTATACATGAGTCTATAGGATTAGATATAAGGACAAAGTAAACATGCCAGAAGGGCGCAGTAAAGTCATTTGTTATTCAGATTTAATGCCCAGATACATCATGGCCGCGGCAAGCGCCTTTTTATTGTTATGCGCCTTTTCATTGCAAGCCTTAGCCGCAGAACAGCAAAATGCGCCCTCATCCTATACTGCGCAATCCCAGCTTAATGACCCCGTCCATCAGCTTATAACATCTCATGTCAGGGCCATTAAAACGCGTGATGCGACGCAGGCTTACCATTTAATCAGCATGAACGGCCAAGAAAAATACGGCACAGCAAAGCTATATTGGCGTGATGTACGTCAAAACATGCGCCTGCTGTTTAATCACGATTCCTATAAATTCATGGGGCGCAATACCGTCAATGGCATGGTCATTCAAAAGGTCAATATGATCGATGAAAAAGGCAAAGAAAACCTTGTGATTTTCCGTGTTATGCAAGATAAAAGCGATGTCTGGCGTATAGAAAACATAATCATCACCAATACAGATGACACAATGGCATAGCCCACCAATTGTAACGCTCTATCCTCCCCCATATTAAAAAAACATTGCAAGAGACCATAATTATGGTTATTATTTGACCCTCAAAGATATCTTTAGAGGACGTTATGGTTACCACGAGTGATTTCTACGCCTGCCCCGTAAACGCAAATAACGTAAAGTATTTGCCAGATTTAATAGATGGGCAAGCCAAACACCACCACTCTCATTTCAGGGGAAATACATCCACCCTGCGCCGTGACTTTATTAAAGCCGCGCAGCCAACGGCGAATATCCAGCTTCTCTATCACCGCCAAATCGGCACCAAGCCTGTTGGTTATATCGCCTATAATGAAACCATCACCGAACAAGGCAAAGGCCTGTATTTAGAAGATATCTACATCGCTGAGCATGTTCGCAAAAGAATACGCGGCGCAGGCAGCTATGGTTTTTACGAACTCATTGATAATGCCGTCAAAAACAAAATGGACTATATACAATGGTCTGTTGCGATGAATAACGAAGCGGCTACGTTTTATTTCTACGAAAACAAAATCGGTGCGGCGCGTATGAACAAAGTGCTCTATGATATGGATGAAGCTTTATTTAACGGCCTCAAAGCACGCCCTGAGCTTAATAACCCAAGCCTTACCGCGCGGCGCGCTGAAAAATCTGATATCAAAGCCATCCGCGCCAGCATAGAGCGCTATAATAAGCACGCAAAAACACCATTATCTTATGATACTGATGTCTTAATGGGTAATGTCGCCAACGCGATTAAGCATCATAATGGCGATGTCTATTTATCCGTCAGTAAAGCAGCAGGCATTCAGGCTTTATGTTTCATCAATTCAAATTACTCGACATTCCGTAATGTAACCGGCATTAAGGGCGAGCCGCTTATCGCGCTGAACGATAATGCCAACATCTATCAGCAATCCCATTATGTGATTGCCGATAAGGTTACACAAGATTGTCACGCATCGCAGCGCACAGGCCACCTTATTTGGGGTGTAAACAGCGCAGATTCCCTTGCGCATCGTTTCATGACATCCCAAAATGCCGATGTATTGTTGATGGAAGATAATAATATGGCCTCAACGCTTGTCATGTATGGCATAAAAGATAAAAATATCACAGCGGCTAAACGTGATAGCCTCATCCCCAAAAAACCGTAATAGCATTAGTATCTGGACAATATATTAAGTCAGACAAAAAGTGAGAAAACAATGTCGATAGCCATTATTACGCATAAAGAATGCCTAGAACACAACACTGGTGACAAACACCCTGAAAACCGCATCCGCCTTGAAAAAGTGCAAGAGGCATTAAACAACAGCGCAAAACGCAGTGCATTTAATTTCTATGAATCGCCACTTGCCAGCGATGAAAACATCTTACTTTGTCACAGTGAACGTTATTTAACCAAGGTTAAAGACATTATCCCTACCGAAGGCACTGTTCATTTAGACGAAGACACGATTCTTTCATCAGGCTCTCTCAATGCCGCGCGGCGCTCCGCTGGCGGCGCAGTCAAAGCCGTTGATTTAGTTATGGCGCAAGATAGCGCCTATAAAGTCGCCTTTGCCGCAGGCCGCCCACCAGGGCATCATGCACTGCGCGATAGCTCAATGGGCTTTTGCGTTTTCAACAATGTCGCGATCGCCGCCACCCATGCCATTGAAAATCACGGCATTAAACGCGTCGCTGTGCTTGATTTCGATGTTCATCACGGTAACGGCACACAAGAAATTCTCGAACATAATGGCAATGAAACATTATTCATTTCATTCCAAGAAAGCGACATTTGGCCGTATAATAAAGACGAAAACACGATCAAGAATGAACGTGTCCTCAATTACCCAATGCAGACCTTAGCGCCGACCGATCTCTATTATGAAGCCTTTCATAATGAGATTATCCCTGCCCTTGAGAAATTCAAGCCAGAGCTTGTGATTATTTCAGCAGGTTTCGATGCCCATAGAGACGACCCACCTGCGGATGCGTTATTTAATGACGCACCAGGCCGCCAGTTATTGCTTGAACAAGATTTTGACTGGATGACCATGCGCCTACTCGACATTGCGCACAAACACGCCAATGGTCGCCTTGTCTCTGTGATGGAAGGTGGCTATAACCCTGATGTTCTTGCGCGCAGCGTCCAAAGCCATGTTGAAACCTTGCTTGATTACTCCGCGCAGCTTTCTGCCAGTGATAAGAAAGTCGCTTAAATCAAAATTTTTTCTTCACTTCTGTGAAAATTATGCTATTAAAAGGCTCATAAAATATGAGCCTTTTTTTATTGCTGCTGAGGAAAACAAACCATGTCGAACAAAGAATTCTTAATCACTTGGGAACAAATGCACCGTGATGCCAAGGCTTTGGCATGGCGCTTAATTGATAAAGGCCCATGGAAAGGCATCGTTGCCATTACACGCGGCGGCATGGTTCCCGCATGTATCATCGCCCGCGAGCTTGATGTACGCCTTATTGAAACATATTGCATTTCAAGCTACGACCACGACAATCAACGCTCCGCCAACATACTTAAAGGCCCAGAAGCCGCAGGTGATGGCGAAGGCTGGCTTGTGATTGATGACTTGGTCGATAGCGGAAACACATTCAAAATCGCCCGTGAGCATTTACCAAAGGCGCATTTCGCAGCAATTTACGGCAAAGAAATCGGTATTCCTACCGTTGACACTTTCGTCACCGAAGTCTCACAAGACACTTGGATTCACTTCCCATGGGATATGACCGTCCAATATGTCGCGCCGATTGCAGAAACTGTAAAAGCATAAAACAATTGACATAACACGCAATATTGTTTAAACCTTCTCTATAGATTTAGAGGAGGTTTATATTATGGACTTAACAGCGCAAAAAAACACCGCAATTCAGATTTTGGTCACCATGTTTAGTGCTGCAAACAATATGTCCCATGAAGCACGCGGCAGAATTTCACAGACAAAAGCCGTTGAAAAAGTCCTCACGCAAGAAGGTATAAATTTAGACCTTCCTCTCAAAATCAATACTTCAGATGAATATACGCAGCTTTATAGCGCCGCTTTTAATGCCGCGGCAATTGCAAAAAATGCTGAATACGCAAGTGACTATGCTATCGGTACCGCATATGCCGCCGCCGGTATTACAAAGCCCTCCCCTGAGAAAGTCACTATGGATAGTATTAATAGTGCAGCTAAGAAAATGATATCTTATATGGATGGTCAGGGCGCAATTGCAATTAAAAAGCCTTTAGCGACTTTAATCATTTAAATTCATAATATCGCTTTTATTTTATTGACTCTCCCCCCCAACGCCGTTATAAATCGCTGTTCGAATGGAGTGGTTTGGCTAACTTGGCATGCCTCAATCACTTCTTATTAAATTCTAACCTTCTTTAAGGAGAGTAAAATGCCGAAGATGAAAACCAAATCCAGTGTGAAGAAACGCTTCAAAATCACTGGTTCTGGCCGCGTAAAAGCTGGTAAAGCTTTCACAAGCCACATGATGATGAACAAATCAAAAAAAATGAAACGTAAAGCACGTGGCACAACAACATTGTGTGACGCTGATGCACGTATCATCCTACGTAGCTGGCTTCCGTACAGCCGTAAAAACAAAAACAAAGCAGCCCATAAGAAAACTGCTGAAAATGGAGGCAAATAATGGCTAGAGTTAAAGGTGGAACTACAGCACATGCCCGTCACCGCAAAATCATTAAGATGGCGAAAGGTGCACGCGGTCGTGCAAAAAATTGTTTCAGAACAGCGGTACAACGCGTTGAGAAAAATCTTCAATATGCATATCGCGACCGTCGCAACAAAAAACGTGACTTCCGTCGCCTTTGGATCCAGCGCATCAATGCGGCTGCACGTCTAAACGGTTTGACATACTCACGCTTTATGTGCGGTATTAAACTTGCGGGAATCGACCTTGACCGTAAAGTTCTTTCTGACATTGCTATTCATGACGAAGCAGGCTTTGCGTCTATCGCGAAACAAGCTGAAGCAGCACTTGCAAAAGAAGACAAAAAAGCAGCGTAATTTAATTTACGTCCATATTTTTTTTCAAAGCGTCGGCAATTTATTTTGTCGGCGTTTTTTATTTATGCATTGTCTGAAGCGATCAAACTTCATATACTATTCATATACTAAAAGTCATACCGCGCCTATCCCTGCCTGCTTTCGTGCAAAAAATTACATCAAATTTTAGACAAATATTCGTTAATTTAATTACAAATTTTCAATATAATCATTAATCTTAAGACATTAATAAGGTTTAGCTAATAGAATTAAGTTGTGTGTGTATTTCTGCTAGGGGGCAAATGCGTATCGTCATTTTATTGGCAAAGCACCAATAACCGTACATAGAGCAATAAAAAGAGTAAATTATAATATGGACTTTTCCTTACTAGAAAAATCAGAAAATCTTGGGCACCTCATGGTCAAACTCCATGATGTTTACAACGAATATAAACAGGATATTTTCGGTACAGTATTCTCGCAAAACCGTATCTCTGATGTGGTTGAGGAGATTCTAACCGAAGAAAACATCACAGCAGAAGAACAAGAGCTGGTGACAGAGATCCTTCTCGCCCTTGTAAAAGAAGCAGAAGAAAAGCTAAAAGCCGCTATTGCTGACCGTATCTCCGTAATTGATGACGCGCCGAGAAAATTGGCGCGCGCCCTTGCCAATGACGATATTATGATTGCCCGTCCTATTTTAGAAAATTCAGTCTCATTAAGTGATGACGACCTCGTTTATTTAATCAACACCAAAGAAAACGACCATTGGCGCAGCATTGCCCGCCGCCGCAGCCTAGATGATGCGATCATCAACAAACTCGCGGATACAAATGACAGCCATACTTATAATGCGCTTTTGAAAAACTTTAACATACGACTTACACAATATTCAGGCGGAAAAATCGCAGAAAAAGCGAAGAAGGAACACTTCCTCGCAGGTAGCTTGATTGGCCGTGATGAATTATCACAATCTATTATTATCGACATATATCAGCATGTCGGCGAAGCGCTACAACAAGAAATTCTAAAGAAATATAATTATACAAGTGAAGAGCTTAACAAAGCGATCAATGACATATCTGCAGAGCTCTCATCTGGTGAAGCGATGAGCGCGAAACCAATGGATGCTTATGAAAGTACTGCGCTTAATGAAAATGAAGAGCTGAGTGATGACGCCTTAAGGATTGTTACACACAAAGATGCATTTTTAGACACTGAACTTATGAGCAAAAATGACGAAGAATATAAAATCGCCCTTAAATATAAACAAAGCGGCGAATTAACGGTTGAATTGATGACGCGCCATTTACGCAGAAAACAGTTCAGATCATTCATCGCACAACTTGCAGTCACCAGCAAGCTTGATCCAGGCTTAATCAAAGATATATTAAGACAGCCATATGGTAAGGGGCTTGCCATTATCTGTGTCGCCTTGGATATCCCCAAAGAGGATTATATGAATTTTTATTTGCTAACGCAGCCTTTGAGAGGTTCAAACCGTATCGTTTCTGATGGCAACATTTCAAAAGCGATGGCGGCATATAGCCGCATTGACCCGCGCTATGCACAGCAAGTCATGGATAACAATTTCAATTCAGGTGAGCATATCCGTTAATAACGGCCTTCGTACCAAAACAAAGTAAATCTAGGCTTTTTTGATCATACGGCCTATAAAGAAGCCATCTAATCCGCCACGCGCAGCCCAGTAAAATGGCAATATACGCAAATAACCTTCTGGGGTAATTGCATGTTCCAACTCAGGCACTTCCTGCGGGGTAATCGGCATAATTTCAAACTCATCATGATCCGCTAAAAACGCATTTAATTGGCGTTCGCCTTCATCTTTTTGTAATGAACATGTACAATAAAGCAGCATACCGCCAACTTTAAGCATCCCAACCGAGCGCTCAAGCAAAGCGCGCTGTATTTTTACCATAGAGGCTATATCTTCGCTTTTCTTCAGCCAAATTGCATCTGGGTTTCGGCGTATTGTACCTGTTGCGGTACATGGCGCATCAAGCAACACAGCATCCAGAGGTTCTGGCGCATCCCATAGCTCTCCATCGGAAACCTCTGTAATCACATTAGCTTGTAGCCTTACACGCTGCACATTATCTTTTAAACGTTCTAAACGCTTTGCTGAACGGTCAACCGCATAGACTTCCGCCCCTGCAGCCGCCATTTGCATGGTCTTGCCGCCTGGCGCAGCGCATAAATCAACCACGCGCTTACCAAGCAAATCGCCCATCAAGCGTACAGGAAGCGCTGCCGATGCGTCTTGCACCCACCATGCACCATCATCAAAACCGGGTAAGTCAGGGACGAGCGCATGTTCATTACGGCGCAGAGTCCCCGTCGGTAAAATTACACAATCCAATGATTCAGCCCAGCTTTCACGGTCTATTGGGTCAACAACGCTCATATCTAATGCGGCCTCTGAAAGGCTCGCCTGCGCCATTTCAATCGCCTCTGCCTTGCTATAATCTTCCGTCCATATATCAAGAATCCATTCGGGAATGTTTAGTCGTGCAATATCTTGCTCCGTTGTCCATGCTTTACCATCACGCACAACTTTACGCAGCACAGCATTTATAAAGCCCTTCGCACGTTCCGCGCCATTACGCGTCGCAAGGTCAACGGACGTATTCACAGCCGCATGGTCAGCCACACCCATAAACACAATTTGCGCAATAGCGAGGTGGAAAATCATTTGTACAATTGGCGGTGACATTTTCTGATTTGGTTTGCTAAAACCGCGGCGCATCAGATCATCAATTTGACCGCTGCGACGTATGGCGGTTGTCACCAACATACGTACAAAATTTCTGTTGCGCGTATCTAAGTCCAAAAAATCATCATGCGATTCAAATATCGCATCAAGGAATTTCTCTCCCTTCCAAAAGCTATCTAATATAGAAAGCGCAACTTGACGCGGCCATAATATATCATTTTGATTTTTAGAACGCTTATTACCGCGCCCATGCTGCTTTGAATTTGTCATGCTGTTTTACTGTCCTTATAAGACGCTTTAATGTCTTCTTCTAAATCACAACTATATTTAATAATATCCGTCCATAATTGATATATGAACGCGCCGTCAATTTCGCCATCAGCCATTTCCACTGCATTATTGCGTACAGCATCAACGCGGTCTTGTAACACGGCCTCAATATTTTCACGCGCTTTTAAATGACCCACCTCTTTAATCACTTGAAAACGCTCAACAAACAAATCGATGAGCTGCTTGTCTAATGCGTCAATGCGCGCTCTGTAAGGTTTCAAAATCTTCATTGTTTTTTCTCCTCACACCTATATATAGTGTTACAATAAGAAAATCACTAGGAAATGGGCGAGATAAGGCGATAAAAATGAATAAGCAAGAAAACAAAGAGCACAAAACCACCCCCCGCACCCCAAGCGCCGAAGCCTCGCAAATAAAAACAGCAGAAAATACAGTATCCAAAGAAGCTGAATTTGGTGGCAGAAAAAATGGTCCTGAGCCCACACGCTACGGTGACTGGGAACTAAAAGGCAAATGCGTAGACTTTTAAAGCTTACAAAAAATCAGTAAGGCATAAAAAAGGAGCTTATCAAAAGCTCCTTTTTAGTATCTTTATATAAAGGTAAGAACGCAGCCCTATTCTTTATCAGCTTTATCAGCCTTAGCTGCTTTCACTTTTTTAATCTCACCAGTTTCCGCATCTACGGTCTCTGCATCATTAGATGGGCCGATCAGTAGGGCATCAGAAAGTAAACCTGCATTCGCGCGAATTTCATTTTCAATTTTCATTGCAATTTCAGGGTTATCGCGCAAGAAAGTTTTAGAGTTTTCACGCCCCTGACCAATACGCTGCCCGTCATAAGAGAACCACGCACCAGATTTTTCAACCAAATTACCAGACACGCCCAAATCGAGGATCTCGCCCATTTTGGATACGCCTTCACCATACATAATATCAAATTCAACCTGACGGAATGGTGGCGCCATTTTGTTTTTCACAACCTTAACCCGTGTTTGGTTACCAACAATTTCATCGCGATTCTTAATTTGACCAATACGGCGAATATCTAAACGTACTGAAGAGTAGAATTTAAGCGCGTTACCGCCTGTTGTTGTTTCAGGTGAACCAAACATCACACCAATCTTCATGCGAATTTGGTTAATGAAAATAACAACTGTGCGCGAACGAGAGATTGAGCCTGTAAGCTTACGCAAAGCTTGTGACATCAAACGCGCCTGCAAGCCAACATGGGTATCCCCCATTTCGCCTTCCAGTTCCGCTTTCGGCACTAGCGCCGCCACAGAGTCGACAACTAAAACATCAAGAGCGCCTGAACGCACCAATGTATCGGCAATTTCAAGCGCCTGTTCACCTGCATCGGGTTGAGAAATCAGCAGATCATCCACATTAACGCCAAGCTTAGCCGCATATGATGGGTCAAGTGCGTGCTCCGCATCAACAATCGCACATGTACCGCCTGCTTTCTGAGCCTCTGCAATAACATGCAATGCCAACGTTGTTTTACCAGAACTTTCAGGTCCGTAAATTTCAGTAATACGTCCGCATGGCAAGCCGCCAATGCCCAAACCAATATCAAGCCCTATCGAACCTGTTGATATAGACGCAACCTCCATCGGGTTTTCGCCACCATTAAGCTTCATGATAGAGCCTTTACCAAAAGCTCTTTCAATTTGCGTTAATGCTGCGTCTAACGCCTTTTGTTTCTCTGCTGTATTTTTTGTCATGTCATCCTGCGCTTTTAATTGTGTAACGGCCATAATAATATTCTCCTTACTAGATTGCATAGTTCTACAGAAGAGATGTCACCGGATTTAAGCTTGAGGACCAATTCATTGGCATTTAAAGAAGCGGTATCTATCATTATAAATTATTAGTTAGCAAATAGAGTATCAGGTAACCAAAGTGCAATACCTGGGAATAAATACATTAACACCATTGCAAAA
>MDTB01119743.1_pt1 | contig 10324 bp, 7 predicted proteins | sample 811161 | NCBI WGS metagenome assembly MDTB01 (sample SAMN05326650, study PRJNA326480) | marine metagenome | isolation source: seawater | place: Mediterranean Sea | collected 2009
GGTTTACATCTTCCAATAACTTCTTCAGCATTTCCATAACTTTGAGCTGTATCTAAATATTTAATATTATTTATTTCAGCTTTTTTTAAAATTTTTTTTACTGATTTTTCATTTACTTTTCCTACATTATTTGTTATTCCATAATTAAATCCAAACTGTGCTGTACCAAGAGTAATTGAAATTGGCATTTTATTTGGTTATATTTTGGAGCTTTACATAGTTAATTTATAGCTTAATTAGTATTAGAAATAAGGTTAAATAATTTATTTTGATGATTATTTATAAAAAAGATTTTTATTATTTTTTTATTTAATTAAGGTAATATGGATTATTCCAGAAAGTATTCCTTCTAAAGAGAAACAAAAACTCGCTTCTAAAAGTTTTATTGGAATTAGTAAACAAAAAATTTTCCATTTAGAAAGGAGCTATGGTAATCAAGTTGAGAGTTGAATTATATTGATGTAGATAAAAAATAAAATTTCTATTTGTTTTACGTGATGATTATATAATATCTGTATTCTTGAAATTATATAAGATGAAAATTTTAAAATTAATAATCAGATTTTTCCAAAATAAATACAATAATATAAAGAACTTTAAGAATAATTTTTGTAGGAACCAAGCAAATAATATTATTGCAAAATTATATCTTGAAGCGAGTAATAAAAAAAAATCTAAAAAATATATTATTTGTGAGGCGATGTGGGATAATCCCCACCATTGGGTAAGACTAGCAATATTTATTCCTGTATTGACAAAGTTTTTTAATGCAAATGTAATGGGTTTATATCTTAATGGTACGAGTAGGAAAATAATTAAATCTTTTAAATCCTTTAAGTTTGAACACTATATAGAGTTAAATTCCTCTCCAAAGAAAAAACACTATAAAGTAGCTCATGATTTATTTGCTACCTTGGAAAACCCTTCTGATATTTTTGATTTGGATATCCCTTTTGGATTTCCTGGGAGTTTCTTATATGACAGTATTTTAAAGACCGAAATGATAGGAACTATTCAAATTAATAATGAAAATAACATTAAACACCTTGCACAGTTATTGTGCTTTTTGGAAATTTACAATAAGGTAATTGACCCAAAAAAAATATGTGCCCTAGTTTTAAGTCATCCAGTAAATTTAAGATTCTCCTCACTTGTACATATTGCATTATCCAAAAAAATCCCTGTTTATATTCTTAACTATATAAATGAATATATAACAGTTAGAAAATTAGAAAATTTCAAGGATTGGATTGAAGGCAGTAATGAGAATCCCAAGATTGATGATATTAATAAATTATCTTTAAATAAAAGAAATTATCTAGAACGAATTGGGAAAGACTATCTAGAAAAAATTAGAGAATCAAAAAAGGGTCAAATTTCTACAACAGGTACTTTTGATTCGGATTTTGAAGTTCAATTCAATAGAAAGAATTTTTTTGAAAGTTTAAATTTAGATACTAATAAATTTACAGGGGTTATAATGACGGGATGTTGGCCTGATTTTCCAAATATTTATCCTAAAACATTTTATTTAGATTATGTAGATTGGTTTTTAAAAACTATAGAAATTATTGGAAATTTAAATGATTTTAATTGGATAGTGAAGCCTCATCCAGCAGAATTTATGTATGGCTCTAAAACAAAGTCTAAAAATCTTTTAAAAAGGTTTAAAAATAAAAATATAAATTTTTGGCCTAAAGATATCAGTACAAATTGTTTATTAAGTATTGCTGATGTGGTGATAACTTCTCATGGATCTGCGGGATTTGAATATCCTGCTTTAGGTAAACCTGTAATTGTCACAAAAAAAACAAATTATACGGATTGGGGTTTTTCCAATTCTTGTCTTGATTATATAAAATATAAAAATTTATTATCTAATCTTAAAAGGATAAAGAATCCTAGTTTGCAATCTCAAAAATTGGCAAGAGTTTTCATAGCATCTCATATATGTAATGCTTGTAATATAGATAATAAATATCTTTTCAAAATGGGTGTTTTAAGCGATAGGTTATGGCCAACTATTAAGAAATTTATCTTAATAAATAAGACAAATATTTATAGAGAAAGAAAAATGATGAGTAGATGGCTTGAATCAAATAATAAAAGTTATAACTTTTATAAATCAATTAATTATGATTTATGGGATCTTTAAATTAATATAAGAATTCTATATTTTAATTTTATTTAGGTTGAAATTTTTATATTAAGTTAATAATAAATTAAATAATTAAAATTTATTTTGCATTTAGTAATTCATTTCAATGTTAGCTCTTGACATAATATAGTAAAGATTAAATTCATAATTTATATTTAAATCTCATAGATTATTATAAATTTAGGAAAAAAATATGTTCGAAAATTCTTCAATTCTAATAACAGGAGGTACAGGCTCTTTTGGTAATGCCTTTTTACCAATGACGTTGTCAAAATATAATCCTTCTAAAATTGTTATTTTTTCTCGCGATGAAATGAAGCAATGGGAAATGGCTAATAGATATAACAATGATGAAAGGATAAGGTTTGTACTTGGAGACATTAGAGATAAAGATAGATTATCAAGAGCTTTAGATGGGATTGATTATGTAGTTCATGCGGCTGCTATGAAAATTGTTCCAAAATCAGAATATGATCCATTTGAATGCATAAAAACAAATATTAATGGAGCTATGAACTTGATTGATATTTGTATTGATAGGAAAGTTAAAAAAATAGTTGCCTTGTCAACTGATAAAGCATGTAGTCCATCAAATTTATATGGCGGTACCAAATTAATATCAGATAAATTATTTATCTCAGGAAATACTTACTCTGCCAGTCCAGAAACTATTTTTTCAGTTGTTCGTTATGGAAATGTAATGGGATCAAGAGGTTCTGTAATCCCTTTATTTTTAAGAAATAAAAATAATGATACTTTACCAATCACAGATAAAAGGATGACGAGGTTTATGATTACCTTGGAAGAGGGAGTTAAATTGGTTTGGGATGCATTTTATAATATGAAAGGAGGGGAAACATATGTAAAAAAAATAAAATCAATGAAAGTAACTGATATAGCATTAACAATAAATCCAAATGTAAAATTTAAAATAATTGGTATTAGACCAGGAGAAAAACTTCATGAACAAATGATAAGTTGCGAAGATGCACCATTTACATATGAGTATGAAGAATATTTTAAAATTCTACCGACAATAAATAATTGGAATCAAGATCCGCAAAGGATTAAATCTGGTAAGTTAGTAGATGAGGATTTTATTTACTCATCAAATTTTAATAAAGAGTGGATGACTAAAGATGAATTGAGAAATTGGATTAATAATCAAGACCCAAAATTATAAATATAAATGAAGGATAAATCAACAATAATTGAGACTCTAAAACTTTCTCTTTTTTTACTAACAAATAGAGAAAAAAAGAAACTATTATATTTATCTTTTTATGCATTCTTAGCATCATTATTTGAATTTCTTGCTCTTATGAGTGTTCTACCTTTTCTTTCTATTTTATTTGATCCTGAAATTCTTATTAAAAATAAAAATTATTCATTTGTTTTAGGAATTTTTGAATATCCTGAATATGAAAGATTTATTTTAATTTCAGCAATTTCTATTTTATTAGTTTTGCTTATCAGTAGTCTTTTAACCTATTTTGTACAGATAAAAAATAATAAATTTTCAGCCCAATCTCAAGAAAGGCTTGGATATGATTTATTTAGATTAATAATTAGTGCAGACTATGAATGGCATGTAAAACAAAACTCTACTTTATTAATGACATTATTTGTTGGTCATTGTTCAGTATGGAGTAAGTCAGTGATTAGGCAAATTCCAGTTATAATTGGAAATTTAGCTTTAATTTTTATACCTTGTTTAAGTTTATCTTTTATAGCTCCAAAATTTGGCTTAATACTTATTTTCTTAATAGGATCGATAGTTTTATATGCTTTAAAATTTATTAGGAAAAAAACAAATCTGTTATCAAAAATATCTAAAATAAAACAAGAGGAGGTAAGTGTTTTTGTTAATGAATCATTCCAGGGAATAAAGGATGTAAAACTTTCTTCTAGAGAATTAATGTTTCTAAAGAAATTTAAAAGTATTTATCATTATTGTTCTATGACTCTTTCTTCAATAAATAATTGGAATCAGTTACCAAGTGTTTTTATTGGATTTTTAAGTCAAGCAGCTATTATTTTGATAGGTACTTTATTAGTTTACTTAAGGTTTACTCCAGAAGATATTATTTCAATAATGGCAATTGTAGTTTTAATATCATCAAAAATAATACCTGCAATTAATAGATTGGGTAATTCTCTTACAGGTTTATCAAATACGAATAGTTGGGTTAAGACCCTGAGTGAGATATTATCTAGTTTGGAAAAATATAAAAAACATCAAGTTTCTAATTTTAAGAATAAAGTAGAGTGGTCTAAGGTAACTTTTAATAATGTTTCATACAAATATCCTAGTAGCTCTGAAAAAGTTATCAAATCTGCAATCTTTGAACTAAATGCAGGACATCACTATGCATTTGTTGGTTTATCTGGTTCAGGCAAATCAACCTTAATAGACTTATTTTTAGGCCTACTACCAGCACAAGATGGAGAAATTAAAGTTGATAATGTTCTTTTAGAAAATATTGGGATAAATAAATGGCAATCAAATATCGGCTATGTTCCTCAAAAACCTTTAATAAATAATTGTTCGCTAAAAGAAAATATTGCTTTTGGGATTGATAAGGAATACATAAATAATGATAGGGTTAATGAATGTATAAAACTTGCTTCTTTAGATGATCTTGTTGAAAGTTTACCGAGAGGTATTAATTCTTATTTAGGAGATAGGGGAAAATTTTTGTCTGGGGGGCAACAACAAAGAGTAGCAATAGCAAGAGCTCTTTATGATAAACCAAGAATACTTATTTTTGATGAGGCAACAAGTTCACAAGACTCTAGAAATGAGAATCGGATAAGAGAATCTATAGATAATCTAAAAGGAAAAATAACTATAATTACAATCTCACATCGATTCTATACCATCAATAATTGTGATCATATTTTTGTGGTAGAAAATGGGAAAATAAAAGAGGAAGGAACTTATGCAGAACTTTCTTTGAAATCGGAATATTTTAGAGAACTTGAAGGTTCAATTAGAGAAATTAATTGAATTTCTAAAAGTTCTAGTAAGTAGGAATATAATTTAAATGCTCTTTGTCTAAGATTTGATTAATATTTTAAACATTAGTTTATGCTCTTTTTCTTTTCAAAATATTTAAACTTATTATGATTATCTTGATAAATATCTTCTCCACTTAATTTAAGGCAAGAAAAAGTTTTTTCTGGATATTTTCTTGTAAAAAACTTTTTGAGCGATTTTTATTTTAACTCAGATGTCCAATTTTTTCTTCAATATGAGTTAAGCAAACTTATTATTTTTTTGATAATCAAGGGTAGATTCTATTTCTATTTCAATAATTCTTTTTTACCCTTCATTCTTCTTTTATAATCTATTACTAATTCTTTGCATATATTTTTGTCTAAAGTTCGAAGGATTTCTTTTTTAAAAGAAATAAATAAAACTTTAAGATAAATAATTAAACTTAATTTTTATCTATATAAAATCATTATTATGAATTTTTATTTTACAAATTATATAGAAATTCTAAATTTAATATATATAAATATATCCTTATTTCAGAGATTTGGTAATACCCCTTAATGAATCTGATATTAATATATCACCACTTAAGTAATTTAGAGTATTATTTCTTATGCCATGGAAGGGGATCATATTTTCCTTTGAGGCAAAAAAATCATTTATATTATCCCCAACTGATAAGATTTCTTTAGGCTTTACGTTTTCATCTTGAATAATTTTTTTAAAGATGGAATTTTTTTCCAATCCTGAATTCTTCCCAATAATTTTGTAAAAATAATGCGATATTTTTAAGGAATTAACTATTTCGTCTAGGGCATTACATGGAGTATTAGAAACAAGGTAGATTTTAATTTTAAACCTAATGCAAAAAATATATATTTTAAATAAACTAGGATCTACTTTTGCTTTTATAATTCTTTGTTTGATTTCTAGATCTATTTCTTCTCTTTCTATTAAATTTATCGGGGAATTGTTCGCTAGACTAATTAATTGATACCTCGTCATTTTTTGAAATTGAAATTTGTCTATTAGATCTAAAATATTTACGTCAAATTTTCTTTTTATATATTCGATTATAGTTTTTTCTTTAATGTAATTACTATCAACCACAGTTCCATCAAAGTCAAGTATTAGTACCTTCTTCATTTAATTCATTTGATATCTCCCCCAGTGATCTACAGTAGTTTTTCTCTCATTCCTCTTAAGATTTTGGATTGATTTGTCTTTATAAATACTATCTTCATTGAAATGAGTAGTAGAAACTTCTTCAAAAATGCATCCCTTTGCAGAATAAAAACAATGCCATACTCCAGGCAAAACTGTTAAAGTTTCCCCCTCATTTAATAAATACTTATGACCATCAGAAATTATTTCTAACTGACCATATAAAACTTGAAATGTTTCCTCTTTCCTAGGGTGGTAGTGAAGTGGATGTAATTGGTTTGGTAATTGTACAAGAATTTTTTTGCAATATTCTCTATTTATGCAATTAATAATTGTCGTACCAATTTTTTTGAAATTTTTTGGTCCTTTATGATGAGATAATTCTAATGAAAAAGTCGAATTTAGATGAATAGATCCTATTGATAAGAGTGCTTTAATATCATGGATAGCACTTTTTAGATAATATTTTGGCTTTATTTCAGGACTTTCAACATTAACACTTTCAATTAAAGAATCATGTTCTTTAATATCTTCTAATGCAGTTGAGGGAAAGCTTATCGAAGAAGATGTATGCTGATTTTCAATTAATAAAGGAAAAGCATAATAAATATCTGAAGCATTAATTTTTGCACCTTTTTTAATTGCATCTCTTGCATAAACTCCTCGGGAAAGAGACTTTATAGAAGTTACTTCGTTATTTCTTTCTACAAATTCTTTTTTGCCAAGTATTTTGTATGTTATATCTATATTATCTAGCCAATTTTGTAATTCAGAAGGGGTACTGGAATAAGCATTTTGAGGTTTATTTTCTTTAGGGAGACAGATATGCCTCTCCAAAAGTTCAGCTCCGCTAGAAATTGCAGCTACAACTAACCTTGTATCCTTTGGTGGTTCATGAGTTGACCATCCGATGTTTATCTTAGGATATCGTTTTTGTAGTGTATGGATAAACGATAAATTACAGTCCTCTGGCTTTGTTGGATAGACTGAAATACAATGCATTAGTGAAAAATCAACTGCCCTATGTCTGAAGAAACTTACTAAATTATCTATTGAATGAAGATCTAAACCACCCGTTGAGGCAACTACTGGAATACTTGAATTCGACACTTTTTCTAGTAAAGGCCAATCATTAGATGAGCATGAAGCTATTTTTATAACGTCCACCTGAGATTCCACTGCCCAATCTACCGAGTCCTCATCAAATGGGGTTATCATTAATTTGAATTTAGGATCTTCTAATTCTTTAATATATTGAGCTATTTCTAAAAGTTTCTTTTTACTGAGCTTTGTTGAATTGAATCTTTTTATATAATGAGAATCCTTAGGGGAATTCTGATGTATGAAAGTGTCCAGATTTCTATATTGTAATTTAAAAAATATTTTAAATTCTTTAGGATAGTTTAATTTTGCAAAATCTTTAATTATATCAATAGCATGAGAAATGTTACCATAATGATTATTGGCAATATCAAGGATAATAGTTTTTTTAAAATTAAATGTTTCTTCAAGAAACATATTCTTCATGTATAATAAATTTTAATTATTTTCAAAAATATTAGCACAAACTGCAGCAACTTTTAATCCTAAATCGCAGTTAATGTTTTTGATATCATTGTTGGTAGTGTTGTTTTTTAAATAATTGTCAATAACTTTGATCTCTTGAATAAAATCATCTGCTCTACTTTTCTTATATTTTTTTGTAATTTCTAAACAATTTTTTTTCTTTATATAAGTGTCAGAAGTACCATTATCACTACCAAATATTATTTTGTAAAATTCATTTTTATTCTCAATCTCAATTGATTTGTTTACTTCTTTTGTTAACACGTCAGTAAAGTAAAAAGAAGAAATCTCAGTCCCCTTAAATTCGAATGAAATGTATGTTTTCTTATCATAATTATAATTTTTATCCATAAGAACAGATGAATTAATATTTTCTATTTTTAATTTATATTTTTCAAACAATAATAAAAGTAAGTGGAGGCCATGACTATGTTCCATAAGGGCCCCCCCACCTCTATTGCTAAATCCTAAATAAGAATCATCGGGACCACTTAGCCACGGATGAGCTTTGAAAATGCCACCCCAATGTTCAGACCACGAGCAACAAATCTTGGTGGGCTTTTCATTTAAATCAAGATCTTTAAGCAAATCTAGAAAAGCCTTAGATATAGAATGATTGTAACCTATAAAAATATTTTTTTTATTATTTGCAATACTACTTTCTAGTTCTCTAATATGGTTTTTGGAGGGAATGGTGAAGGGTTTTTCAACTAACCAACATTTTGCTTTATTGATATTTATTCTTTTAGTTAATATCTCAGCATGAGTATCTGGTGGAGTACCTATAACTTCAAGATCAACATGGTCTTGTGAAGGCTCTTCAAAAAGCTTAATATTTTGGTCCCAGCATCCATATCTACTTGGATAAATATCGTTCCTCATTCTAATTAAGGCATTTTTATCAATATCAACGACTTCTATTTCATAACCAAAATTTCTCAAAGCATTTGAAAGATGATTTCCAATTGAGCCTGCTCCAAAAATTCGTGCTTTCATATAGTTATTAATATATTTATTATCGTAATAATTTATTGGTGAATTTATAATTTATTTTTATTAAAGTGAAATTATTTATTATTATTCTGAATAAGTATTTTTTCACATAATTCTAATTCTTCTATTGTATCAATGCTCAATAATTGACCTGTAAGGATTAATTTTACGTTCCCTTTGAAAAATGTTTTATCCTCACAAAGTTGTTTAGGTGTTATCGCATAGGATGCTCCATTTCTAATAAATGTTTCTTTTAATTGTTGTCTCGCGATAATTTCATCCTTATTGTCTAAAAAATGAGTTAATTTATTTGATTCATTTAAAGTTAATGACTTTAATGGGTGATATTTTTTGTCTACTTTTTGGCATGTAACCGCAGAGTCATAGTTTTCTAAAAGTATTGCATTAATACTTTGGACTAGATGTTCTTTTTTTCTTAAAGGGCATGTAGGTTGGACCATTACTATACATTTATAATCTTTTTTATAATATTTTTCACAACTATGTAAAGCATGAGTCAAAACTTCAATATCACCAATTAAATCCCCTGAGAGATAATCTGGTCTAAGAATAGGTGCATTTTCAATAAGATCATTTATATGATCAAGATATCCTTGGCTATCTGTAGAAACATATATATCGGAAGGTAATTCTAAACTTGTGCAAATTTGAACACTTCTTCTGAGTAAAGTTTCGTTCGCACAAAAACGTATATTTTTATCTTTTATTCCTTTACTGCCTGATCTTGCTGGGATAACAAAAAGTATATTATCCATGCTTTAACTTAAAATTATAAATATATACTAACAGTGATTTAATTATATTATTCATCTTAATGTTCAAACATATTTTATATATATGAGTATTTATATGATTTATGTTATCTTTTAAAAGGATAATTGAAACAATGAAAATATTAATATTCATAGAAACTGATGTAGTAATAAGGCACTTTATATTTAGTAAAGCTTTTCAATATTTAGAACGATTTCATGATGTAATTTATATATTTCCTGATGGAGATAAAAGGTTGGGTAATATTTCTTTAGACGAGTTAGACATCCAAGGATCTAAAAGGTTGAAACTCATGCCTTATAAAGAAAGACTTAAATTATGGCGATTAAGGTTTTTTGTCGAGAAACTTAGGAATAAAAAGGGAGTACCAAAGGAGGTATTGGAGCAGTGGAGAAAGGATTTTACTTTGGGAAATCCTAAATATGCTAAATATATTTATTTGCTTTTTGGCTTACCTTTAATATTCCCTATTTTTACCTTTATAGTAAATTTTTTAATTAAAAAATTACCAAATTTAGAACTAATTAAAATTCTCAAAAATGTTAAGCCTGACTTAATAATTCATCCTTCTGTATTGCAAGGTTCTTATATAGATGACTTGATTTATTATGGTAATAAAATAAAAAAACCTGTAGTTGTTATAATGA
>MDTB01228544.1_pt1 | contig 10324 bp, 9 predicted proteins | sample 811161 | NCBI WGS metagenome assembly MDTB01 (sample SAMN05326650, study PRJNA326480) | marine metagenome | isolation source: seawater | place: Mediterranean Sea | collected 2009
GATAATTTTATTTTAAAATGTAAAAACTTTGAAGACGAAAATGGTTTTGTAAAAAATATTTTTTTTAAATCAATTATAAAAAATAAAGGTAAGTTCCTAAGTGGACCTTTTAAGAATTTAGTTTTTAGAATAATTGAAAAAAGAAATAAAAAAATTAAAATTTCTTTTGGCAATTATACAATTACGGTGGATGAAAATAGCAATAATTTTTATCAACCTGCTTAAATAGAAAAAAATGACTAACTTTAAAAAATCGTTAAAGTTGAAGGGCGGAGCTATGCCTAAAGGTTCAAATTAGTTAGGAATTATATTTTGAATCAATTTTTTTCCATATAAATGTTTTTTAAACTTCTACGAAATTTTAGATTAATTAAATTTAGTTTTTCTAGACCTAAAGAAAAGAAAATAGCTATCTTAGACCCTGTTACCAGTATACACCTTAATGAAATTTTATTTAATTTAGATTATGAAATGGTGAAAACAAGGTATGAGGAAATTAATTTATATGTTCTATTTTTGACTTTGACAAATTCAAAATTTTATAAAGAATTAACTTTTTATCAAAACTATCTAGTAAATAAACTTAAACTTTTAAATCCTAAAATAATAATAACATGCACAACGCATAATATTTTTTTTTTAAATTTAAAAAAATTTTTTCCAGATACAAAAATTATAATTATTCAGCATGCTACTTTATCTTTACATGTTTTGAAGGATATTTTAAATAATAAAGCTAAAAAAAATATATCTGAAAAATTTAAAATTGATTATGTTTGTATTTTTGGACCAAATAGTAAAAAGTTTTTTTCTAAATTTATTAATACCAAAAATTATATTTTGACCGGCTCATTAAAAAATAATCATTTTAAAGATAAAAAAATTGACAAGAAAGCGGTTATTTTTATCTCGCAGTTTAGATTTGAGAACAATAAACTAAGAAAAATTTTGACAAAATCTTATGAAAAATTCTTTTATCAAAATATAAAAGAGTTTTGTTTAGATTATAAAAAAAAGCTTTACGTTTTATCAAGTAGACGAAAAGATATTGTTAGAGAGAAAAATTATTATGACAAAGTTTTCGGAAAAGGGTATTACAAATTCTTAAAAAATTTAAATTGGGCTAGTTCCTATAAATCAGCGTTAAAATTTAAATTTTTTATAACACATTCTTCAACTTTAGGTGCTGAATTAATGGCCCGAGAAAAAAGGGTAGCTTTTTTTCACGAATACGAGAAAAGACTTAATTTTTCGAAGAAATATCTAAAAAAAATAAAGAATACTCAAGATTATAATCAATCTTTCTATACAAAAAAATTCAATGGTAAATTTTGGTCTAGCACAAAAGATAAAAAAAAATTTAGAAAAATTCTTGAATACTCTTATTTTTGTAATGAAAAAGAATTTTTAAAAGATAAAAAAAAGTACATCGACCCGCTTGTAATTTTTAACAAAAAAAACAGTATCTTTAAAAACTTGATAGAAAAAATATATAACTAAAACTATGAAGAAAATTTGGGAACTTTTAGAGTTAAAACAAAAAAAACTATTTATATCTTTATTTGTTTTTAATATATTTGTAGTATTATTAGAGTTGGTGTCTTTAAGCTCAGTTTTCCCAATAATTTACTCGCTTAACAATGATCTTCAACTATTAGAACAAAATAAGATTATTGTTCAAGTATTACAGTTACTAGAAAATTATGAATACCATCCAGTAACTTTTTTTCTTATTTTCTTAGCTTTAATTCTAATTTTTAAAAATTTAATCTTAGGAATATATTTTTACTTGGAAAGTAAATTTGTTTTTGAAACACAGGAAGAAATATCTACGAAATTATTTACTGGGTTAATTAATAAAGATTATACTTTTCATTTAAATAACAATTCTGCAGATTTAGTAACTAGAGTTAGAACAGACGGACTAGTTATTAGAGATGTGATTTTTTCTTTTCAAAAACTTCTTAATAGCTTATTTTTTTTAATAGCTATTTTTTTCTTCTTATTATTCATAGATCCAAGAGGATTCATTTTGGCGTTTACAACTTTTGCAACTCTCGGACTTTTGTTTTTTAAATTTTCATCAAAAAAAGTTTCAAAACTAGGAGAAATAAGACAAGAAGTTGAAATAGAAAGAACAAAAAAATTACAAGAAAGTTTTATAGGTATAAAAGATATAAAAACTTTTCTTAAAATGGATTTATTTGAAAGTTATTATCGTAGTCTTACTACGAAAATTTCAAAAGTATATTATATGAGAGCTTTTATTTCAAAATTACCTAAAGTTTTTTTAGAGGTTTTGATAGTAATTGTTGTAATTCTTTTAACAATATTTTTAATTTCAGACTCTAGGCAAAATTCTGAAATTATTGCTATACTAAGTATTTTTGGTCTAACGTCCATAAAAGCTCTTCCCCATATGAGCAATATACTAAGTTCAATTAACAGTTTAAAATTTTCAAAAAAGGCGACAGACTATTACAATAAGAATTTAAATTTTAATAAAGAATTCAAAAAAAATTCCATACAAAATCATATTAAATTTAAAAAATTTGAATTTTGTAATATTGCATTTAAATATCCAAATAAAAATGAATATCTTTTCAAAGACTTAAGTGTAAGCTTTAAACTGGGAGAAACTATCGAGATAAAGGGAGCAACGGGTGCAGGGAAGTCTACGTTAATAGATATTATATTAGGTCTTCAGACTCCACAAAAATATAAATTTAAAATTGATAATGTTATACATAATTTACCTAAAGACTGGCTTAAAAATTTTAGCTATGTTCCACAATCGATATATCTTTTTGATACTTCAATTAAAAAAAATATCATCTTGGAGGATGACGAAAAAAATTTTAATAAGGAACTGTTTCTTAAATGCTTAAAATTAGCAAAAGTAGACGATTTTATTTATAAATTACCAAATAAAGAAGACACTTTAATTGGAGAGCTTGGTTCTTACTTATCAGGGGGTCAAAAGCAAAGAATTGGTATTGCAAGAGCAATCTATAAAAACTCACCTATAGTAATATTTGATGAGGCGACAAACGCTTTAGATAAAGTAACTGAAAAACAAATTTACGAAAATTTATTTGCTTTTCTTAAAGATAAAATTTTCATAATTATAAATCATAGAGATATGAATGAGCATAAGGTTCTTAAAAAAATTACTTTAAATTAATTGCTTTTTTTAATAAGTTTTTATAAGAAATTTTTAAAGGATTGTGAATATTTTTAAAAATACTTCTTACAAACTTTAAGTCTTTTTTAGTATCGATACTAACGTTAAGATCTGAAAAATTTTTTTCTAGTTTAATTTCATTATCAATTAATTGATAACATTTTTTTTTACTTTTATAAATTGCTTTAGTAACGTGCTCTTTATCGCTTTTAGTAAGATTCTTTCTAAGACTCAAGATTTTTTTAACTGTAAAAATTTCTAAACTCAGTCCTTTAGGAAAATTATGATCTTTTTTATTAATATACCAGTAACTCTTTTTAACTTGCTTAAATTTTTTTAAAATTTTTTTAATTAGTATTCCATCTGGTAGAGCATTGTCTGATGTTGCTCTAATCATAATGTCAGAATTTTTCAATGATTTTGCAATAAATTGGTACCTTGATAAAACGTTTTTCAATGATCCCCTGAAATAATTAATTTTATATTTTTTAAGAATTTTAATTAATTTATCGTCTGATGTTTCAGTAGAGGTTGCCACCAATACCCTTGAACCTTGATTAGCTAGTCGTTTCGCACTTAAGACCACTAAAGGAAAATTATTTATTTTCATCAAAACTTTGTTCGGAAATCTTTTAGAACTACATCTAGCTTGAAGTACAACCAAGTGATTTTTTTTATTAAATTTCATATAAGTTTTAATTTTAAAATGTTTACTTATTTATAATATTGTATATTGTTCAAAATTTGAACTATAAAAAATTATTTGGCTTATACATTAAATATGCAAAAAAATAAAAAAGTTAATTTTATATCAAAAAGAATAAAATCGAGAAAATCAATCATAACTGTAATTGGATTAGGATATGTTGGTCTTCCACTTTGCATAGCTCTATTAAAATCAAAATTTAAGGTATTTGGTATTGATAATGATTTAAAAAGGGTAGCTGATTTAAAAAAAGGCAATAGCTATATATCAACAATAAAAAATTTTCAGTTGCAGGCTTTTGTTAAAAACAAAAAATTTATGCCTACAAACAATTTTGAACAAATTAAATACTCCGATGTGATTATAATTTGTGTGCCCACTCCAATCGATAAAAAAAAACAGCCTAACATGAAATACGTAAAAAACGTTGTCCTCCAAATTGATAAATATATTAAAAAGAATCAAACAATAATTTTAGAATGCACTTCATATCCTGGAACAACAGAGGAATATTTTTTACCAATTTTTAAGAGAAAAAAACTTACAATTGGTAAAAATATTTTTTTAGGTTATTCACCTGAAAGGGAAGATCCAGGTAATGAAAAATTTTCAATTATAAAAAAAAATTTATCAAAAGTAATCTCTGGCTACTCAACAAACTGCACAAAAATAGTAAAAGAAGTTTATAAAACTGTCTCAAATAAAGTTTACCAATGTAATGATATTAAAACGGCAGAATTTACAAAACTTTTAGAAAATATTTATAGATCTGTAAATATAGGTTTAGTCAATGAGCTTCACTCAGTTTGTAAAAAAATGGGAATAAATATTTTCGATGCTTTAAAGGCTGCAGAGACAAAGCCTTTCGGGTTTAAACCATTTTATCCAGGTCCTGGAGTAGGAGGTCATTGTATTCCTGTTGATCCATATTATCTTGCTTATAAAGCAAATAAATTTGGAGTTAAAACTGATTTTATTAAACTTGCAGGAAAAATTAATGATGAACGTCCAGTTCAAATTTGCAATTTAGTGAGTAATTTTATATCAAAAAGAAAATTAAAAAAAAAATTATTAATTTTAGGGATTACATACAAAAAAAATTCTGATGATGTAAGGGAGTCACCCGTGGTAAAAATTTACAAAAGACTTGTTAAAAGAGTAAATAATAAAATTTATGTTTGTGATCCTTTAATCAGCAGTCTATCCCTAAATGCTCTAAAAAAGGTAAATTTTGTAAAATTAAATCAATTAAATAATAAAAAATTTCTAAAATCTTTTGATATTTGTTTGATTGGAACAAACCACGATATATTCGATTATGATTTTATTTCTAAGAATATGAAAAATATTTTTGATACACGGAATAGTTTTAAAAAATTTACATCTAATATTAGAGTTGTCTAAATGAATATATTAATAACTGGAGGAAATGGTTTAATCGGTAAAAGCGTAAGTGAAATGTTGAACACGAAAAAAAATAAAGTTTTTTCATTTGATAAGATTAAAAATAAAAATAAAAATAAAAAATATATTTATTATATCAAAGGAAATATTTTGAATACTAAACTGATAAATAACGTCGTTAAAAAAAATAATATAGATGTTGTTCTTCACTTTGCAGCGAATTTAGGAGTAAAAAAAACAGAAAGTAACGCATTAGATTGTTTGACTGTAAATATAGAGGGAACGAAAAATATATTAAGTGCTTGCGTAAAAAATAATGTAAAAAAGCTAATTTTTGCATCCTCTTCCGAGGTTTATGGAAATGGAAACAAAAGACCTATTACGGAAACCTCAGAATTAATGCCAAAATCATCTTATGGAGTTAGTAAAGTCGTTGGGGAGTCATATTTAAAATCTTATTTTGAAAAATATGGACTAAAATACAATATATTAAGATTTTTTAACGTCTACGGTCCAGATCAGAGAGATGACTTTGTAGTATCAAAATTTAAAAAAAATATTAAAAATAAAAAACCTATAAAAATTTATGGGTCGGGCAATCAGGTGAGATCTTTTTGTCATGTGCATGATGCTGCTAGGGCTGTTTGTATTATAATTAGTAAAGGTAAAAAAAATCAAATTTACAATGTAGGAAACGATAATGAGCCAATCAAAATTAAAGATCTTGCAAAAAAAATGATAAATATTTCTAAAAGAAAAATTAAAACTATAAATGTTCCATTCAATAAAAGCGACAGAAGTTTATCTAGAGAAATATTTATAAGACAACCCAGTATAAGAAAAATCAGACAGCACACTCACTACTCTCCAGTGGTCAATTTAACTAAAGGGATTATTTCGGTTTTAAATAAAAATTAAAAACTTTAAGATTTAAAAATATTAAGACTCACATATGAAAAAACATGCCTAAAACTATAAAAACTATTAATGCTGCTACCATAGGCGCTGGTTTTGGAGCTTTACATGCAAAGGTTTTTAAAGAACATAAGAATACTAAGCTACTTTATATTAATGATTTCAATAAGAAAAAAAAATTAATTGCAAAAAAACTTAAAACTACTTTTGTTAATAACGCAGACTTCATATTTAAAGATAAAACAATAAATTTGGTATCAATTGCCAGTTATGATAATTATCACTTTGTTCATTTACTTAAATCAATTAAAAATAATAAAAATATATTTATTGAGAAACCCTTATGTCAAAATATAGCTCAGCTTAATAAAATCAAAAAATTACTAAAATCAACTAAAATACAATTGTCTTCTAATTTTGTACTAAGATATCATCCAATGTTTAAAAAGGTGAAAGATCTTATTAAGAATAAAAAAATTGGGAAAATATATAGTATAGAAGGTGAATATAATTATGGAAGGCTAGAAAAACTTGTTAAAGGCTGGCGGGGTAAAATACCTTTTTATTCTGTTGTTCAAGGAGGTGGAGTACACATAATCGATATAATGCATTGGATAACCAATTCTGTCTCCACAGAAGCAATTTCAATTGGAAACAATCTTGTTACAAAGGAAACTGATTATAAATTTAATGACAATAATATTGCACTTTTAAAATTTAAAAATGGCGTAATTGGAAAAGTTTCTTCAAATTTTTCTTGTACAATGCCTCATAATCATTATTTAAAGATTTATGGAAGAAAAGGTACCATTGAGGTTAACTTTGACAAAATTACTCTCTATAAATCAAGATCAAAAAAATCAAAACCAATTTTGGTTAAATACAAAAAAAATAAAAATTATAAGGAAGATCTACTTAATACTTTTATAAAATGTATGGTAAATGATAAAAAAAGCTCTAATCCTAGCCTACAAGATATTTATTCATCAATATCCACCTGCTTTGCAATTGATAGGTCGATAAAATCAAAAAAGTGGGAAAGAATTAGTTTGTGAATTTTTTTAAAATAAAAAAAAACAAAATTCCATTTGGCAAACCCCTTATAGACGGGAACGAGATAAAGTCAGTAATGAATGTTTTAAAAAGTGGTATATATGCGCATGGACCTATCTCAAGTCTTTTTGAAAAAAAATTTTGTCTATTTACAGGAGCAAAATATTCTACAACCGTTTCATCGTGCACAGCCGGAATGCATTTATTTTATTTTGCTCTCGGTATCGGTAAAGGTGATGAAGTAATAGTTCCAGCACAGACTCATACAGCTACTGCTCACGCAGTTGAATTAGTTGGTGCGAAGCCAATTTTTGTCGATTGTGAGATTAATACAGGAAATATTGACCCTTCTAAAATAGAAAAAAAAATATCAAAAAAAACAAAAGCAATTTGTGTAGTCCATTTTCTTGGAGTGCCTGTAGATATGGAAAAAATAAATCTTATTGCTAAAAAATATAAATTATTTGTATTGGAGGATTGCGCTCTTTCTTTAGGTGCCAGTTTCAACAAAATTCATACCGGTTTATTAGGAGATGCTGGAGTTTTTTCTTTTTATCCAGCTAAACATATAACCACCGGAGAAGGAGGTGTTTTAATAACAAAAAATAAAAAACTTTTTAATAGGATCAAATTGTTAAAATCATTAGGAATTAATAAGACATTTCTTGAGAGAAAGACGCCAGGAATATATGATGTTACTGAAGTAGGTTTTAATTATCGAATGAGTGAAATTCATGCTTCAATAGGGGTTAAACAAATTGAAAAAATAAATAATTTTATAAAAAAAAGAAAAAAAAATTTTAATTTTTTAAAAAAAAATCTTCAATTAAATAAGCATTTATATATCCTTGATAGTGCAAATCAAAAATTTAAAAATAGTTTTTATTGTATGAATGTCGTTTTATCAAAAAAATTATCAAAAAATAGAATGAGAATAATTAAATATTTGAACAAAAGAAATATCGGAACAAGTATTTATTATCCCCAGCCAGTACCTAGAATGAGCTTTTATAAAAAAAAATATGGATACAAACAAAGCGATTTTTTAAATTCATCAATTATCAGTGATCGTAGCATTTCTTTACCAGTAGGACCACACTTATCACTTAGTGATTTGCGATACATATCTAAAAATCTTTTAGCTAGTGTTAAAAAATTTCAATGAAATCAAAAAGTAAAATTTTAATTATTGGTGGTGCGGGATTTATTGGCCATAACTTGGCGTTAAGGCTTAAAAAAATTGGATACAATGTTTCTATAGTTGATAGTTTACAAATTAATAACATCTTATGGTTAAAGAAAAATAAAAATCAACTACCTTTTCCAAAGTTATCGATGTCTATTTTGAAACAAAGATTCAAAATGCTGAGTCAATTGAAAATTCCATTATTAAAAACTGACGTGAGAGATTATCAAAAATTGTCAAAAATATTTCATAAAGTAAAACCTAAAATAGTTATTCATTTAGCAGCAGTATCTCATGCCAATAAGTCAAATAAAGATCCTTTCTCAACTTTTGATCATAGCCTTAGAACACTAGAAAATTCTCTAGATCACTCAAAAAATAAATTATTTAATGTAAAACAATTTATTTTTCTTTCATCGAGCATGGTGTACGGAAATTTTAAAAAAAAAATTGTTAAAGAAGATGATACTTGTAGACCCCTAGGTATATACGCTGCTTTAAAATATTCTGGAGAAAATATTATTAAAGCCTACAACCAAGTATTTGGATTACCATATACAATAATAAGACCGTCTGCTTTATACGGAGAGCGTTGTATTAGCAGAAGGGTAGGACAAATATTTATTGAAAATATAATAAATAAAAAAAAAATAACAATACAGGGTGACGGAAAAGAAAAACTTGATTTTACATATATTGAAGATTTAGTTAATGGAATTATTTGTGCAATAAAATCAAAGAAATCAATTAATCAAACTTTTAATTTGACTTATGGAAAATCTCAACCAATTAATAAACTTATATATTTCTTAAAAAAAAATTTCCCAGACGTTAGAGTTAAATATATTAAAAGGGACAAACTAATGCCAAAAAGAGGAACCTTATCGGCAAGAAAGGCAAAAAAGTTAATTAATTATAATCCAAAATGGCCCCTTCATAAGGGTTACCAAAAATATATTGATTGGTATAAAGATTTTTATAACAATTAAAAATGAAACTACTTTCAAGTGATGATTGGCTTTCGAGTATATTGAAAAGAAAATCTTACCTTCTTGAGGAAAAAAATATAATAAAATTTTTTAAAAAAAATAAGTTAGTTAAAAATCAATTTGTTTCCACGAAAATTAAAAATATAAAGTTATCAAAAATATTAAAAAAGAATAGATTTAGGTTTATTACGACCAATTTTCAATGCATTAAAAAATTTTCAAAAGTTAAAGAAAAGGATTTAAATTGTTTTTTTGCAAAAAAAAAGGATTTGAATGAGCTAAAAAAAATTTCAAGAAATTCTTATAAATTTTCTAGATTTCATCTTGATAATAAAATATCGACAAGTATCTCAAACAGAATATTTTCATCTTGGATTGAAAATTATTTTAAAAATAAACGTGGAGACTATCTTCTAGTATATAAAAAAGATAAAAAAGTTTTAGGCTTTTTATTATTAAAAAAAGAAAGAAAACATTTTCTTAGAATAGATCTAATAGCTGTTCATAATCAACACAAGAAAAAGAATATAGGAAAAAAACTTATAAATCACGCCATGTTTATGTACAATAAGAAGTTTAGCCATTTTATTGTTGGTTATCAAAGTCACAACAATGCAGCTAAAAAATTTTATTCTTGTTTAGGATTCAGGCTAAAAATTCAAAAAGATATTTATCACTTTAATTCTTAATAAAAAAACTTAAATAAATTTATTATTATGTGCGGTATAGCAGGCTATCTTGGAAAAAAAAGAGTACCTAGAAAACAAATCATTAAAACACTCAATTTAATGAAAAATCGTGGTCCAGATAATCAAAGTTACAAGATATTTAAAATATTTGGTCTTAATTTGTATTTATTGCATTCAAGATTAAATATTATAGATATA
>MDTB01124054.1_pt1 | contig 10323 bp, 13 predicted proteins | sample 811161 | NCBI WGS metagenome assembly MDTB01 (sample SAMN05326650, study PRJNA326480) | marine metagenome | isolation source: seawater | place: Mediterranean Sea | collected 2009
GAGTAGAACTAGAAGCATTAACAAGTGATGATTTTAAAAGAATTTTAAGAGAACCTGATTTTAGTTTAATAAAACAATATGTGGCTCTTTTAAAAACAGAAAATGTAGAACTTGAGTTCTCTGATGATGGCATAGATACAATTGCAAATATTGCATCAGAAGTTAATGCAACAGTGGAAAATATTGGGGCAAGAAGATTACATACAATAATAGAAAAAATATTAGATGAAATAAGTTTTACAGCTACTGATCGATCAGGTGAAAAAATAGTAATCAACAAAGAATATATAAATAAAAACTTAGATAATTTAGTAAAAGATACTGATCTTTCAAAATTTATTTTATAGATTTATTTTTTTTTAAAAATATATAAAACGCTCCTTCACCACCATCTTCAATTTTAGCTTCTTTAATTTCATTAATTATTTTCTTTAACTCTCTATTTCTATTTATGAATTGAGGTACAGAATATTTGAGAATACTTAGATCTTTTGAAACATAAGGATCTTTTTCATTTTGAGAGTGCAATCCTTTACCAGTTACAACAATAATTTTACTAACATTGTCTAAAAAAGAACTAATAATAAATTTTTCTATAGTTTTATTAGCTTCGTCTAAAGTGTAGCCGTGCAAATCTATTGATTTTATTTTTGTTTTTTTTTTTTCTAAAAAATTATTATCTTTATTAGGAAGTTTTTCTTTATTTGATATGAATTCTTCCCAATCTTTCTTATCTTTATCTGAAATATTTTTACTCAATTATGTTAAAGTATTAACTAATAACCAATTGGGATTAACTGAGGTTAAGTCTCTCGAAAATACCCAGGTATCGTAAATTTTTTTTATTTTTTCATGATCTCCCGAAATAATCTTTTTATTTTTATCTTTAATGCAAGTTATAACTTCAGCAACAAAATCTACTGTAACATTTAAAACTTTATCTATTTTATTTTTCTCCTTAATTATAGCTGAATTAACTCCGATAAAGGTTATCTCTGCATAATGACCTCTTTCATTTCTTTCTTTTAGTGCTTCATTAAATTGATTATAAATTTCTTTACTTAAAAGAGGTTTGCTTGTAGTAAGTTTGTTATCGTTATCACTGAAATCTGTTATTATGGTTTCATAGGCGATTTTAGCACCTTTTAAAAACTCACTTTGAGCATTGTCATCAAACTCTTCTTTTGTTTTGTGTGGATTGTTTATTTTTATATCTTTAATTACTTTTTCGAATTGGGTTGCTCCTTTACCCTCAAATCCTGTTCTCTTACCCAATATTCCTCTTAATCTTAAAAATATAAAACCAGCAATCATTGCTAGTAAAATAATGTCTATATACTCAAAACTATAATTCATATTATAATATTAATTACTATGTTGATTAATTTCAACCAGCAATTACATTAAAGACAAATGAACTCAGTACTTATAAGTATAATTTTAATACCAATTATTGAAATTTACCTTTTCATTAAAATAGGATCTCAAATTGGGGCTTTTAATACAATTTTACTAATATTTTTTACTGCCATAATAGGAGTTTACTATGCAAAATATGAGGGACTAGTTACAATTAAATCTGGTTTTTCTCAGTTAATTAAAAATAAGATTCCTGCCTATGAAATTATTTCTAGTGCTATCATAGCTTTTGCCGCACTTCTTCTAATTATACCAGGTTTTGCATCAGATACCGTTGGTTTTTTGTTAATAATTCCTTTCACAAGAAAATTAATTTTAAAAAAAATTTCTAATAAATTCAAAAATAATACCAGAGAAAAAAAAGATTTTATAGAAGGTGAATTTGAGGATATAGATGAAAATGATGACAGAAAAATTTAAAATTCTAGCCTCATTTATAAAAGATATGTCTAGCGAAACACCAAACATTGAAACTTTTATTTTTGTACAGGAAAATATAAACAAGTATCAGCTTAACATAGATATTAATTCTAAGGCACTTAAAAATAAAATGATAGAAGTAAACACAACATTAAAATTTGAAGACAAAGAGCCAAATGAAAAGAAATCTTATTATGAAATTGTTTATTCAACAATTGTGACTGTTAATGATGAAGTAAAAGACAACAAAGAAGAAATGCAAAAAATTATATTGTGCGATGTGCCAACGGTTATCTATCCAAAATTAGAAAAGGCATTTTTAAATTTAATACACGACTCAGGGCATACAAATTTAACTTTTGATAAAAAGATAGATTTTAGTAAGCTTTATAATGAAAAATTTAATTAAAAAGATTTTTTTTTAAATCTTTTTTTAAAAATGCTTTGTGGTTTCTAAGCTCTTCATCCGTTGGTAAAATCACCTTTTTATAATATGGCTGTGCTATATTTTTATAGTCTTCTTTAATTTGTTCATTATTTGAAAAATTAAGTGTGGGCTCTTTTTGATCAATTAGGTTTATATATACTTTTGCAAGTAAATCACAATCGATTAGGGCGGTGTGTTTTGTTCTTTTGGAGTTATCAATTCTATATCTTTTACAAAGTGCGTCTAAGCTTACTGAAGATCCTGGATATTTATCTCTTGCTAATAACAAAGTGTCTATAATGTTATTATCTAATTTTTTTTTACCAATTAGTGACAATTCGTTATTTAAATGACTAAGATCGAATTCAGCATTGTGTATAATAATTTTTTTATCTTTAATAAATTCTAAAAATTCCTCAACAATTTCATCAAATTTTTTTTGTTTTGCTAAAAATTCATCTGAATATCCATGCACTTCAAAAGCTTTAGCTGATACTTTTCTTTCAGGATTTAGATAGCAATGGAATCTATTTTGTGTTGGTATTAAATTTTCTAATTCAATACATCCAATTTCTACAATTCTATGACCCTCTAGTGCAGAAAAGCCTGTTGTTTCTGTATCCAGAACTATTTCCTTCATGCAATTTCCTTTAAAATATTTTTTACATCTTTCATTGCTTTTTTTTGTGTAAAGTAATTTTTAATTATTATATTTGATTTTCTTTTCTTCATCTTTAATGGCCATTGAATTTTTCTGAATTTACTAATTAATTTTTTATTATAATTTTTTCTTTTAAGTAATCTTTTAATAATATTATGTCTTGAAGATTGTATAAAGATAATAATATCATTTTTTTTATTTAATTTTTTTTCAAGAAATAGAGGAATATCTAAAATAATTATTTTATTATTCCTATTTTTTTCAATAAAAAAATTCATTTTTTTTTTTACTAAAGGATGAACGATTTTTGTAATAGTTTTTATATTATTTTTATTTGCTAAAATACATTTAATTAATTCCTCTTTTTTTAGAGGGAATTTTGAAAAAAATTTAGGTAATTTTTTTTTAATTTTATTAAAACAAGGTTTGCTTGTTTTATAAATTTCAGCAACTGCCATATCGGCATTAAAAACTGGGTATTTAAATAAATTTGCATAATAGGATTTTCCAGAACCAATATCTCCTATTAATGCAATTCTTATCATTTTAGTATCTTTAATACCTCATCATTAATTTCTGGCATAGTTTTATGCCAGATTGTAAATGCTTGGTGTGCTTGATAAATAAACATCATCATACCGTTTTCTGTATTATTTCCTAACATTTTTCCTTTTCGTAGAAAATCTGTTTCTTCAGGGTTGTAGATTACATCATAAAAAAATTTATTATTAACATTCGAAAAATCTAAATCTAATTTATCATTACTCTTTAAACCAACACTTGTAGCATTTATAACTAAATCAAAATCAGGGATAATGCCCCAATTACAAATTTTTAAATTTTGAAATTTTTTTTTTAAATCTAAAGCTTTTTCTTTTGTTCTATTACTTATTATTATCGATGATGCTTTCATTCTATCAAGAGCATAAATTAAAGATGGGACAACTCCTCCAGCACCTAAAATAAATATTTTTTTATCTTTAATGTCATATTTAATCTTATTTAAACTCAATTCAAATCCTGCAATATCTGTATTATGACCAATTATCTGGCCTTCGTTTAAATAAACTGTATTTACTGATTGTGTGGCTGCTGCTTCAGGACTAAGTTGATCTATAAATTCTATTATATCTTTCTTAAACGGCACGGTAATGTTAATTCCATGAATATTATTTTGTTTAATTTGATTAATAATATTACCTAGATCTTCTTTATTAAGTTTTTTTTTATCATAAACTGCATTTATATTGCCTTTTTTTATCCAGTAATTATGAAGCACTGGTGATAAAGAATGATCTATCGGATTACCTATAACTAAGTATTTTTTCATTTATAGTTGCTCAAATATTCTTTGATCTTTTTTATTGGAAGTCCCATTATAGTATTTTTATCACCTTCTATTTTAGAAAATAAATTCTTACCCTCCCCCTCAATTTGATAAACATTATATGAATATAAATTTTCATCAGAAATTTTTGATAAATACAATTTTAGCTCGTTAATCGTCATTTCTTTCATGGTAAGTGTTGCTTTATCAGTAAAATTCCAAACCATAGATCCAGCCTTTGAAATGCATACAGAACTAATCAAAAAGTGTGTTTTTCCATTTAATTTTTTTAAGATTTGTAGTGCCTCTTCTCTACTTCTTGGTTTTGATATAAGTTCTCCATTTAAATCTATAACACTATCAGCTCCCAAAACCAAATTATCAGAATGTTTTGCACTGATTTTGTTTGCTTTAAGTTCTGCTAATTCTTTTGAAATAATTTCTGGAGTTTCTCCTTCATTTAGAAGACTTTTTTTAATTATTTCCTCATCTACATTTGATGCTTCAGCTTGATTTAGAATATCATTGTTATCTAAAATAAATTTTCTTACTCTACTTTTAGATGCAAGAATAATTTTATTTTTCATTATCTTTATAAATCTCGTGTATTTTAATTATAGATGCAGCTGTTTCTTCCACTGATTTTCTTGTTACATCAATTGAAGGCCATCCATATTTCTTAAAAGTTTTTTTTGCATTTATTATTTCTTTCTTTATGTTTTCGATTTTTGTATAATTCTTATTCTCAGTTTCTCTTATTGAATTCATTCTATTTTTTCTTACATCAACTAACCTTTCTGCTTCTGTATTAAGACCTATTACACAAGATAGTTTGGGGTTATCTTTAAGACTTTTAGGCAAAGAATTTTCATTAACAAGTGGGATATTTGAGGTCTTCAGGCCTTTGTTTGCAAGATAAATTGAAGTTGGTGTTTTGCTTGTTCTGCTCACTCCTATTAATATTATGTCTGAATTTTCAATATCAGCAATTGAATTTCCATCATCATGGTTCATCGTAAATTGTATTGCTTCTATCCTTTCATAATATTCATCATTTAAAGCATGTTGTCCGCTCGGTTCGTGCGACGCTTTCTGATTTAAGATTTTAGAAAAATTTAAAATTAAATTTCCTAGCACACTAAAACATGGAATTTCATTTTTATTACTTGCTTCTGTCAAAAATTTTCCTAAATTATTATCTACAATTGTATATAAAATAATAGAATTTTTGTTTTTTCTAGCTTCGGTTATAATAGTCATGATTTGATTTTTTGTTCTAGTGAAAGAATAAGAATGAATCCTATAATCAGTATTATTAAATTGTGCCTTTAAAGCTAAAAATATTCTATCTAAAGTTTCTCCTGTAGAGTCTGAAATAAGATAAATTTGGTATATATTACTCATATATAAAATGTTAATAAATTTGTATTATTTTCTTAAAAATTCTCAAATCAAATATTATTAAATAATTCATGTATAATCTAAATTTTATCAACAATTGTAAACAAATAGCTAAATTTATACATGAAATATTATAAAATTTAAAAAAGCTTCAATTTAAGTAATTTTAAATCAACAAAGATGTTGTTAAAATGTTATTAAAATGTTGATTGTAGTTAATTAACAGAATTCACAAGATATAATACTAATACAATAAATATATATAATTTTTATATGAACTCTTTGCATGAAATAATAATAAATAAAAAAACTTCATTTAGTCCCATTTGGGTTATGAGACAAGCTGGAAGATATTTACCAGAATTTAGAGAAATAAGAAAAAAAAATCCTAATTTTATAAATCTATGTTTAAATGAAAAACTTTCAACACAAATAACCCTACAACCCTTAAAAAGGTTTGATTTAGATGCTGCTATAATTTTTTCAGATATATTAATGGTTCCTCATGGTTTAAGTCAAAAAGTTGAATTCAAAAAAAATTTTGGACCAATTCTTGGAGATTTGAACTTAGATAAAATAAGTAAAATTAGTGAACTTGAGTTCTCAAATAAGATTAATCCTGTTTACAGCGCCATCCAAAGAGTAAGTAAAAATAAACTTTTAAAAAATAAAGCAACAATAGGTTTTATAGGAGCACCATGGACTTTGTTAGTTTACATGATTAATAGACAATCTCCCAAAAAAAAATTGAAAAGACATTTTTTTAAAGATAAATTTTTAGTAAGTAAAATTCTAATAGTTATTGAAAAGTTTTTAAAAATACATATTAAAAATCAAATTGATAATGGTGCAAATGTAATTCAAATTTTTGATAGTTGGGCCGGGCTATTAAAGGAAAAAGATTTGTTAAATTATGTTTATACCCCAACTTTAAATTTAGTAAATTATGTAAAATCTTTAAATGTACCAGTGATATGTTTTCCTAGAGAAATAAAAAATTATAAAAAATTTTGTGAGATTGTTGAACCTGATGTTATTAGTATTGATTATAATGTCGATCCAACAAAGATACTCAGAGATATAAAAATACCCATACAAGGCGGTCTAGACCCTAAAATTTTATTAACAGATAAGGAAAAACTAAAAAAAGAAGCTTCAAAATATCTTAATATTTTTAAAGATCATCCTTACATTTTTAATTTGGGACACGGTGTTTTACCTGAGACCGATCCAAACATGATGGACTATTTAGTAAAAATGGTAAAAGATTACTAAATGAAAAATAATGAACAGCATCCACCTATCAAATTTGGTAAAACAGGGGTATTAATTGTTAATTTAGGAACACCCGACTCAACGAGTTGGCTTGACATTAGAAAATATTTAAAGGAATTTTTATCAGATAAGCGCGTAATAGAAGTTAACCCAATTATTTGGAAATTAATTCTAAATTTATTTATTTTAAATTTTAGACCATCTAAAACTGCTAAGGCATATAAAAAAATTTGGATGAAAGAAGAAAATATTTCTCCATTATTATATTATACAAAGAAACAAGCAGAGAAATTGTCTGAATCTATGATTCAAGAAAATCTAGTTATAGATTTTGCAATGAGATATGGAAATCCAAGTATTAAAAGTAAAATTTTAACGCTACACAATCAGGGTTGTGAAAACTTAGTTATTTTGCCATTATACCCTCAATATGCTGCTGCGACAACCGCAACAGTTTGTGATGAAGTCTATAGATGTTTAATGAAAATGAGATGGCAACCATCTCTTAAAATAATTCCACATTATGAGTCTGACCCCATGTATATTGACGCTTTAGTTAATTCGATTAAAAAAAAAATTAATGGAATTAATTGGAAACCAGATTTAATCATCGCATCATATCATGGTATACCAAAAAAATATTTTGATAAAGGTGATCCTTATCATTGTTATTGTCATAAAACCACAAGACTTATTTCAGAAAAAATGAATTCTATAAAAATTAAAACAACTTTTCAGTCTAGGTTTGGACCCGACGAATGGTTAAAACCATACACAGATAAAACTTTAGAAAATTTACCGAAAGAAGGTATAAAAAATATTCTCATAATATGCCCAGGATTCTCATCAGATTGTGTAGAAACTTTAGAAGAAATATATATTGAAGGAAAAGAAAGCTTTATTAATTCTGGAGGTGAGAATTTTGACATCATACCTTGTTTAAATGACAATGATGATCATATCTCATTATTAAAATCTTTAATTCAAGGTAGTATTTGATTTATGAATACTTACTTGCTTTTAAAATCATTACATTTGATTTCAGTTATCTCATGGATGGCAGGTTTGCTTTATCTTCCTAGAATTTTTGTTTACCACGCTGCGAATAACTCGGAACTTAAATCTTCTGAAATTTTTAAAATAATGGAGAAGAAACTATATTTTTATATCATGACTCCAGCAATGATACTTTCCTGGGTTTTTGGATTATTATTAATTCATAGCATTGGTTTCCAGCAGCTTGGTCAAACATGGATGTTGTTAAAGATAGTATTTGTAATAATTTTAACGATTTATCATTTTTATTTAGGAAGAACTGTTAACCAATTTAAATTTGATCGAAATATGCATACTCATAGATTTTATAGAATTATCAACGAAATACCTACAATTTTACTTATTTTGATAGTATTTGTAGTCGTTTTTAAGCCTATCTAGGGTTGAATTTTTTTTTATTAGATATATATTACGTCTACTTATTAAGTCCTTAATAATTTATCCATGAACATTCAAGAACTAAAACTTAAATCTTCTGAACAGCTCATTGCACAAGCCGAAGAACTTGGAATCGAAAACGCAAGCACTTTAAGAAAACAAGAAATTTTGTTCGCAATTTTAAAAAAAGTTGCTGAAAAAGAAGAAATTACAGGCGCTGGTGTTTTACAACTATTACAAGATGGTTTTGGTTTTTTAAGAGCAATGGAGTCCAATTATTTACCTGGTCCTGATGATATTTATGTTAGTCCAAGCCAAATTAGAAAGTTTGGATTAAGAACAGGAGATACAGTCGAAGGCCCTGTGAGAGCGCCCAAAGAAGGTGAAAGATATTTTGCTTTGCTGCAGGTTAGCAAAATAAATTTTGAAGAACCTGAAAAAGTCAGACACAAAATAGCTTTTGATAACCTTACTCCTTTGTATCCTGATAAACAGTTGGTGATGGAAGTTGAATCTGTAAAAGTTGAAAAAAAACCAGATTTAACTCCAAGACTTATTGATTTGGTTAGTCCAATCGGTAAAGGCCAAAGATCAATAATTATTTCACCCCCTAAGGCAGGCAAAACTATGATTTTACAAAGTATTGCAAATTCGATAGCAAAAAATTATCCAGAATGTTATCTTATGGTGCTGTTAATTGATGAACGTCCAGAAGAAGTAACAGACATGCAAAGAACCGTAAAGGGTGAAGTGATTAGTTCTACATTTGATGAACCTGCTCAAAGGCACGTAGCCGTAGCCGAAATGGTTATCGAAAAAGCTAAAAGACTAACAGAACATAAAAAAGATGTAATTATATTATTAGACTCAATAACTAGATTAGGACGAGCATATAATGCAGTTATACCTAGTTCCGGTAAGGTTCTAACAGGAGGTGTTGATGCCAACGCACTTCAGAGACCTAAAAGATTTTTTGGTGCAGCAAGAAATATTGAAGAAGGTGGTTCGTTAACAATTATTTCCACAGCCTTAATTGATACAGGTAGTAGAATGGATGAAGTAATTTTTGAAGAATTTAAAGGAACAGGTAATAGTGAAACAATACTAGATAGAAAAATCGCAGATAAGAGAATTTATCCAGCAATAGATATAACAAAATCAGGCACAAGAAGGGAAGAATTGTTATTTGACAAAAATGATTTGCAAAAAATGAACGTGCTTAGAAGAATAATTGCACCGATGGGAACTATGGATGCTATTGAGTTTATAAATTCGAAATTAAAAGATACTAAAAATAATGCTGAGTTTTTTAACTCAATGAATAAGCCAGCATAATAATTAATCATCACAATTAAAGTTTTACAGGTACCTTAATTTGAAGCTATAATCTTCAAATGACAATTTATGCTTTATCAAGTGGACCCGGAGTATCTGGTATTGCTGTTATAAGAATTTCAGGACAAGAAACCGCTAAAGCAATTGAATTACTAACTGGCAAAAATGTTCCAAAACCAAGAGTAGCAACTCTCCGAAAAATCAATAAAATCAACACTTCTGAGCTAATTGATGAAGGCATAATACTATGGTTTCCTGGGCCTGAGAGCTACACAGGTGAAGATATGGCTGAAATACAGGTGCATGGAAGTAAAGCCGTAATTAATGCTCTTCACACTTCTATTTCAAAAATTGAAAATTGCCGGCTAGCAGAACCAGGTGAGTTTACTAAACTTGCATTTCAAAATGGAAAAATAAATTTGCTTAAAGCCGAAAGTGTTGCAGATTTAATTTCTTCTGAAACTGAAATTCAAAGACAGCAAGCGATTAAAATCATGAATGGAAAATCTGCTAATCAATTTAATTTTTTAAGAGAAAAACTTATAAAAATTTTATCTCATGTTGAAGCAAAAATAGATTTTCCAGATGAAGATTTGCCAAATGATATTTTAGAAGAGATTAAAA
>MDTB01169495.1_pt1 | contig 10323 bp, 11 predicted proteins | sample 811161 | NCBI WGS metagenome assembly MDTB01 (sample SAMN05326650, study PRJNA326480) | marine metagenome | isolation source: seawater | place: Mediterranean Sea | collected 2009
GTACACTCTGTTGGGCACGAATAGCAGCAATGTGGAGCACAAACCTTTTCCACAAACGATGCATGCCCATTGACATCAGATCGTTCATAAGATCATAGTTCTCAGCCACGGATTCGAACACATGACGTACTTTTTGAGTCTTCTCTTTTGGACTGACTGTGCTGTATCCAAAGTGAGTTTTCGATTCATCGCTCATGATATTGGCTCTAGCTGTCCTTTTGCACTGCTTTTCTAATGGGTACGACGTTTATGACCAGCCGCCGCAAGGCGATCCAGATAGTCTTGCCATTTGGCTGTTTGCTTGACCCCAAGGTCATACAGATATTCAAAGCTGTACAGCCCTGAATCATGATTATCATCAAACACTAGCCTGACAGCATAATTACCGACTGGATCGATGGCTGTGATACTGACATCTTCCTTACCCAGCTGGAGCACTTCCTGCCCCGGACCATGACCCGCAACTTCGGCCGATGGAGAATACACGCGCAGATATTCACAGGTATATTCAAAACGCTGACCGTCATCAAAACTTATTTCCAAGACTCTGGATTTTTGATGCAGCTGAATTTCAGTTGGATTAACTTTTGGCATGACAATTTTCCTGTGATTAAGTGACATAGGTGGTGCTCGCCTAGCTGAACATTAACACATATCAAGTGCTCAATGAGACCCTGAGCTAGAGGATGTAGCGACTCAAATCTTCATCCTTACTGAGTTCTGACACATGCTGTTCAACATAGGCCGCATCAATAATCACATGCTCACCATTTTTGTCGGCCGCAGCATACGATAATGTTTCCAGTAAGCGTTCCATGATGGTATGCAAACGTCTGGCACCAATATTCTCAGTCCGCTCATTGACATCATACGCGGTCTGGGCAATGCGCTGGATACCATCAGCAGCAAACTCTAGGGTAACGCCCTCAGTCGCGAGTAAGGCGGTATATTGCTCGGTCAGCGAAGCTGCTGGCTCGCTCAGAATGCTGACAAAATCATCGACAGTAAGCGCACTTAACTCAACTCTAATAGGTAAGCGCCCTTGCAATTCTGGCACCAAATCGGTTGGTTTTGACAGATGAAACGCACCCGATGCAATGAACAGAATGTGGTCTGTTTTTACGCTGCCATGTTTGGTCGATACAGTACAGCCCTCTACGAGTGGTAAAAGATCACGTTGCACACCCTCACGCGAGACATCACCACCACTGTATTCACCTTGTTTTGCCACTTTATCTATTTCATCCAGAAACACGATTCCATTCTGCTCAACCTGTTCCAGAGCATGCAGTTTGAGTTCGTCTTCATTGATCAGCTTTTGCGCCTCATCCTCACTAATAATTTTAAAGGCTTCTTTGACTTTTAATTTTCGTGTGATGTTCTGCTGGTTACCCATACTCTGAAACATCCCCTGCAGCTGGCTAGCCATATCCTCCATGCCCGCTGGCGTCATAATCTCTAGATTGGGCGTACGCACACCGACATCAACCTCTATTTCCTTATCATCAAGAGCGCCCTCGCGCAGTTTCTTGCGAAACTTCTGCCTCGTCTCACTGGCGAATTCAGAGCTTGTAGTTGCACTGTTGTGCGCAAATGAGTCTGACTTTGGTGGCGGCAAGAGAGCGTCCAGTATTCTCTCTTCAGCGGTTTCTTCGGCGCGAAATTTAACCTTGCTCATTTCACTCTCTCGCAGCATCTTGATCGCGCTATCCGTCAGATCACGAATAATAGATTCAACGTCCCGCCCAACATAACCCACTTCTGTGAATTTAGTTGCTTCAACCTTAATGAAAGGCGCTTGTGCCAACTTGGCTAGACGGCGAGCAATCTCTGTCTTACCAACACCGGTTGGACCTATCATTAAGATATTCTTAGGCGTCACTTCTGCTTTCAGATCATCCGCGAGTTGTATTCGACGCCAGCGATTTCGCAGGGCAATCGCTACTGCCCGCTTGGCCTCTTGCTGACCAACGATATGGCGATCTAACTCTTCAACTATTTCTCGTGGTGTCATATTAGACATCTCAAATTCCCTCTCTGAGATTAGTATTTAGCACTGTTTCACAGCACTTCAATAGTAGTATTGGTATTTGTGTAGATACAAATACTGGCGGCAATGTCGAGTGAGTTCTTTACGATTGACTGCGCATCTAAATCGCTGTGTTCGAGCATAGCTTTGGCCGCCGCTTGCGCGAATGGCCCACCCGAACCAATCGCGATAAGCGAATCTTCGGGCTCAATTACGTCACCATTACCAGAAATTATCAGTGAACTCGTTTTGTCAGCAACCGCCAGCAGCGCTTCTAGGCGGCGTAACATTCTATCCGTACGCCAGTCCTTGGCCAACTCAACTGCCGCGCGTGTGAGGTGCCCACTGTGCTTCTCCAACTTACCTTCAAAACGCTCAAATAATGTAAATGCATCGGCAGTACCACCAGCAAATCCGGCTAACACGCGGTCATGATAGAGCCGGCGTACCTTATTTGCATTGGCTTTCATTATGGTATTTCCCAAGGTAACTTGGCCATCACCGCCCAGTACAACATTGTTGTTGCGTCGGATTGAAACTATGGTCGTGCCCTCAAACTGTTGCATAACACATCCTCTGATTAAAACTGAGTGAATTGTACACCAAAGCCATTGCTAAATAGCCTTAGACAGACCATCGTATTTGTCACGCTCAGCCGCGCAGTGGTTATTTATTGGGCTTTTTTTTTGCTCGTGGATGGGCTTGGTCATACACATTGGCGAGATGCTGAAAATCAAGCTGTGTATAGACCTGAGTGGTGCTGATGTTGGCGTGTCCGAGTAATTCCTGGACTGAACGCAGGTCCCCGCTGGATTGCAGGATATGGCTGGCAAATGAATGACGCAACATATGGGGATGTAAATGTAAGCCCAGTCCGCTGCGTTGTGCTTGTTGTTGAATTCTTGTCTGTACCGAGCGCGGGGAGATGCGACTGCCACGGTTATTAATGAATACGGCGGTCTCATCCTGCTGCACGGCTTGTATCCGCACTGTTAACCAAGCGCGCAGTGCTTTTAGGGCGTAGCGACCAACAGGTACGTAGCGACTCTTGTTACCCTTGCCCAATACTTTCACTTCGGGCACGTCCAAATGTATATCGTGCATATTCAGATTAACCAGCTCACTCAGACGCAAACCTGAGGAATACATCAATTCCATCATGGCATGATCACGAATCTGTAAAGGTGTATCTGCTTTCTGGGCCAACAACTGTCCGACCTGATCCACATCCATTACGCTGGGCAGTCTCTTTTTACCTTTAGGAGCGCGTATGTTTGCCGCGGGATTGACGCTGACAATATTCGCTTTAAGCAGATAATTAAAAAACCCTCGGAGTGAAGATAATTGACGCTGCAAGCTGGTGCTGGCCAAGCCATGTCTAAATCGACTGGCAATATAGGCGCGCACATCATCGCTGTTTGCTTGGGTGAACTCTTGCTTGCCTTGTGCTTGCAGATGATTGAGGAAATTTTGTAGATCACGCTGATAACCATCCAGCGTGGCAGGTGAGTAACGTTTTATTGTTTTTAGATGTGTCAGAAATTCAGCAAGATAAGCATTTAACATCTAACTAGACCGCAGGCTAAGCATTTAAGACTTCAGTAATTGTTTTAGCTTGGCGCTCAATAAATCTGCCAAGTACTCTAAAAATAGTGTCCCCATGCCCTGATAAAAGCGCTTTTCATCTGAACTTGCCAGAATCAAAATACCAAAGTTGTTCCTGTCGCGTAGCGGGATTGCCACGGCAGATTTAATCTCGGAATCATGCGCAAATAATTGCGCGGCTGTTTGTTCGCCCAGAAATACACACTCATGATTATTATCCACTAATATAAATTGATAAAGCTCAGTGGTCTTTTCCTGATCCGACACATGATTATCTTCGTCCAGCTCATAATGCGTTGCCGTATTTTGTAACAAGATACGCACTTGTAATAATGGAAACTCGCTCACCAGTAGCTTATAAATATCTCTGACGATATCTTTCGTATACTCGATCTCGACTAAGCTACGTGCTATTTGATGCGACTTTCTCTCCAGGATCTCATTATCATGAGCAATCTCAATGAGATTTTTTATGTTGTTTTGCAGCTCATCATTATCCTTACGCAGCGCCTGAATCTGACGCTCAAGTAATGAGGTCGCGCTACCGCTTTCGTGCTTGAGCGAGATCAGACTTAACACCTCGGGATGCTGCTCAAAAAAATCTGGGTGCTCCACCAGATAGTCTTTGACATCCTTTGCAGCGCTGCCATGAGTCACTGTCGGGTCAGTTTGCTGCACTGGATTATCGGATTGACTCGTCATAGGTGAATACTCCCCTCAAAGCTAATTTCAGTTGGCCCAGTCATATATAGGGTATGGCTGATTGGATCAGCATTAATGCTCAGTTTACCACCAGGCATGTTGACCACAACATGGGCTGCCAGGTTTTTGTATTTTTGACCTACGGCCACGGCTGCACAGGCGCCAGAGCCACTGGCCATGGTCTCACCTGCACCACGTTCAAAGATGCGCTGTTTTATAGTCTCGGAATCGACTATTTGCACGAACTGCACATTGGTTCGCTGTGGAAAGCGTGGATCAACCTCTAACTGACTGCCAATATCACCTAAGGCAACAGCATCAACATCGTCTACGAAGATGACCGCATGCGGATTGCCAATGGACACCACTTGGAAGTTAATCTGCTGCTGCTTAATCTGGATCTGATGCGTGTCCTGCTGAGCTGGCATAAATGGAATTTTGGCGGGATCAAACTCAGGCTGACCCATGTCTACTTTTACTAAGGTGTGATCAATGATTTCAATTGCATACACACCAGCAAGTGTCTCTACCCGCATTTTATCGCGCTCAATCAATCCCTGACGCTTGACAAACTGGGCGAAACATCGTGCCCCATTACCACATTGTTCGACCTCGGAACCGTCGCAGTTGAAGATGCGATATTTGAAATCTACCTCAGGCAGATCAGTGTTTTCCACAATCAGCAGTTGATCACAACCGATACCGTATTTGCGATCACACAGATGCATAACCTGCTCCGGAGTGAGCGCGAGAGACTGAGATACACCATCGAGTAAGACAAAGTCATTACCTAGGCCATGCATTTTTAAAAAATTGAGTTTCACTGGCTGGGCGCTTGGCTGAATCTGACATTCATAGTGTTAGTCTGGCACGCATGAGTCTACTAATAGACTCTCATGTTGCCATAGATCAGACAAGGCCTCACGACGTCGAATTATATTGACCTGCGCACCATCTACCAGCAGCTCACATGGCTTTTGCCGCGAATTGTAATTACTAGCCATAGTCATCGCATAAGCACCCGCAGACATAACGGCCAACACATCACCGCTGCCCAGTTCGGGTAAAAGTCGTGCTTTAGCTAAAAAATCACCGCTCTCACAGACGGGCCCGACCACATCATACTCACAGCTGTTGGCATCGGACTTATCTACCAGCGGCAATATTGTATGCCATGCCTGATAGAGCGCAGGTCGAATTAAATCATTCATAGCGGCATCGACCACGCTGAACTTATGCACGCTGGTATCTTTTATGTATTCAACACGGGTTAATAAAATGCCTGCATTAGCCACTAATGAGCGGCCCGGCTCAAGTACCAGCTGATAGTCAGTGCCCTCAAATAAAGGCAGAATCTGCGCTGCAAACGCGTCAAAAGCAGGAGGAGATTCTTGCTCATAAGTCACGCCAAAGCCGCCACCCAAATCAATATGCTTAAGCTTGATGCCCATGCGCTCTAACTCGGCAACGAATCTGAACACATGTTCTGCAGCCTGTCGATAAGGTGCGGTATCAGTAATCTGCGAACCAATATGACAATCTATACCAACCGCGCTAACCCAGGGATCATCAATGGTCGATTGATATAAACTCAGTGCCACTTCACTGGTGACACCGAACTTACTCTGTTTGAGTCCAGTAGATATATAAGGATGAGTTTGAGGATCAACATCAGGATTGATCCGTACCGACACACGGGCTGGCATTTTCATCTCAGCAGCGATGGTCTGAATACGACTCAACTCATACTCTGATTCAATATTGATACATCCAATCTGATGATAAATTGCAGCACGTATTTCATCCTCACGCTTAGCTACACCTGAAAACATGACCTTATTAGCCGCGCCACCAGCGGCGAGCACTCGCTCTAACTCGCCAACAGATACAATATCGAAGCCCGCTCCCCATGCAGCCAACAACTGTAGGATTGCGATATTCGAATTCGCTTTAACCGCGTAACATGGCAGACAGTCATGCCCAGCGAATGCACCTGTGAGCAGATCCCATTGCGCTTTGATAGCGGCCTTTGAATAGACATAACAAGGTGTGCCAAATTCGGTGACCAGCGTGGGTAAAGCCACATCTTCTACGTGCAAGATATCTTGGCGGTACTCAAAACCATTAAAATGTCTCATAGCATTATGTCAATTTTTCATGCCGCATTTATTCAGATACGACGCTAGCCGCAGCTTCTGGTAGGTAGAGATCCCCTGATTGACCACAGCTTGAGACAGTGAGGACGCCAGCCAGCAGGAGTGGAATTAATGTCAGTCTAATCAAGATAGTGGCCCTAGTAGTAATTAAAGGATATGCGATAAGATAAACTACACCTTGTCTGATCAGCATTATAGCCCCCTAGCTAAACAAGTGACACATATGTACCAACTGGAATATATAGAAATAAATCGCGGCCAGCAGCCAGATGCGCTGGTGATCTGGTTACATGGTTTGGGTGCGGATGGATATGACTTCAAGAGCTTAATTGAACAATTGCCTCTACCAGATGCGCTGGCGATTAAGTTTGTTCTGCCGCATGCCCCGGTATTACCCGTGACACTCAATAACAGCGCCCCAATGAATGCTTGGTATGATATATATTCACTGCAGGAAAACTCGCCTGAGGATGAAGCAGGGATCAATCTGGCCATGCACAGCGTGGAGAATCTGATCAGCACTCAATTCAGTCACTATCAAGCGCAGCGCATTATTATTGCCGGCTTTTCTCAAGGTGGCGCGGTGGCACTGCACTGCTACTTACATGGCTCAGTTGAGATAGCCGGCGTGCTTGCACTGTCCACGTATTTGCCCTTGAAAGATACGTTAGCAGACCTGCAAGCCACGCGTTTGGCAAGCAAAGATATTTTTATGGCGCATGGCGAAGCAGATGAAATATTGCCGCTCAGTTATGCCACGCGTTCGCGAGATGCGTTGATGGCACAAGGTGTTCATGTCGACTGGCATCAATATCCGATGGCACACAATCTGTGTAACCAGGAGATCGATGATTTATCTGTCTGGTTGAGCAATAAACTCAGTTAATCGAGGGATGCACGTGCCGCGCTGATTTGTTGTTGCACTTGGTCAGGGCAGGTACCACCAACTAGATTCTTGGATTGTGCCGAACCCGCTGCTGATAGTACTGCATACACATCCTCACCAATAACTGTTGACAAGGCCTGATATTCAGCCAAGTCTAGCTCTGCTAATTCTTTACCCTGGTCAATCGCAATTCGCACAGCGCGGCCCACGATTTCGTGAGCATCCCTGAAAGCGACACCTTTGGAAACCAGATAATCAGCCAGATCAGTAGCCGTGGCATAGCCTTTATTCACGGCCAGTGCCAGTTGTTGATGTTTGAATTGCACGTGCGGCACCATATCGGCATACACACGCAAACAGCCTTTGACTGTGTCTATGGTGTCGAACAGAGGCTCTTTATCTTCCTGATTATCCTTATTGTAGGCCAGAACCTGCGATTTCATGAGGGTCAATAGCGACACTAAATGACCAAATACACGCCCGCTCTTGCCACGCACTAACTCAGGCACATCGGGATTTTTCTTTTGCGGCATGATCGATGAACCGGTACAAAAACGATCAGGTAACTCAATAAACTCAAACTGTTGCGACGCCCATAACACCAATTCTTCTGACATACGTGACATATGCATAAGTAAAATAGCGGCAAAGGAACAAAATTCAATCGCAAAATCACGATCGCTTACTGCATCCAGAGAATTGCGTGACAAAGTATCAAAACCAAGTTGCTCTGCGACATACTGGCGATCAAGTGGAAACGGTGTGCCAGCCAAGGCCGCTGAGCCTAACGGCATACTATTGAGCCTGGCTCGACAATCAGCTAAGCGTGATCGGTCACGCGTAAGCATCTCGAACCAAGCCATCATGTGATGACCTACAGTGATCACTTGCGCCACTTGCAAATGGGTGAAGCCAGGCATCAATGTATCCGACTCTTGTTCCGCTATCCCGAGAATCGCGTTTTGCAGGCGCTTTAACTCTGCATCGATGGTGTCACATTGCGCGCGCAGGTACAGTCTGATGTCGGTCGCCACTTGATCATTACGCGAGCGACCCGTATGCAGCTTTTTGCCGGGCTCACCAATCTTCTCAACCAAGCGAGCCTCTATATTCATGTGCACATCCTCTAAATCAACCCGCCAAGCAAACTGACCAGTCTCTATTTCCTGCTGAATCTCATCCAGCGCGGTGAGGATGGAGGCACACTCCTGCTCACTGAGAATGTCTATTTTCGCAAGCATACGCGCATGGGCTTGTGAACCAGCAATATCGTGGGCATACATGCGCTGGTCAGAGCTTACTGAAGCAGTGAACTCCTCTACAAAGGCATCGGTAGACTCAGTAAAACGTCCACCCCAAGTTTTATTTTTAATTTCTTTATCAGACATGAGTGTTTGCTTGCGTTAGATAGATCGGAATATATCCTCTATGACGCTATACTGTAAACCGACACCTGAGTGAACTGCTGGCGATCAAGCATGAAAAATGTCCATAAATCAGAATCAGAAGAAATCGGATTTCTACCCAACTTTTCCAGTCCACGCATAATTAGTATTACTCTGATTGGCGCCATATTACTGGCCATTATGTTTACCCTTGTGAGCACGCCAAGAGACGGAGATTTATGGAATACCCTACCCACACTGATTGTATTCATGGTGTCTATTGCCGTCGGGATTATCATTATCCTGAATATTGCACGTAATACGCTTGCTGGATTACAACCGCAGGCGTTAGCTATCAGCTGCTATTGTTTGAGTTTGCTAGTGACCTATGCGGTCTCAGTGTGTGCACTATGGACGAGCGAAGTTAATTTAATATCGCAGCATGAATCTATCCTCTGGAATTTTTTTGTCTTACGTAATTTACTCATCAGCAGTATTGTTTGCGCAGTCTCCTTACGCTACTTCTACGTCCAGCATCAATGGAAATCAAACATCCAAACTGAGGCACGCTCCAGAATTCAGGCCTTACAAGCACGCATACGTCCACATTTTTTGTTCAATAGTATGAATACTATTGCCAGTTTGACGGTATCAGACCCGCACAAAGCAGAACAAGCCGTGCTGGATTTAGCTGATTTATTTCGTGCCTCGCTGGGACAACAGGATCGTATTCCTTTGCAAGCGGAACTGAATTTCATCCGCCGTTACATTGATATTGAGGCACTGCGATTGGGCGAACGTTTAAACATTGAATTTAACTTGCAAGATAATCTCAGTTTGAACACACTAGTGCCAGCGTTAATTATTCAACCATTAGTTGAGAACGCTATTTATCATGGCATCGAACCACTGACAGCGGGCGGCACAGTCAAGATCGCTGTTGCCAGCACAGCACGGGAGCTGATTATCAGTGTGACTAACCCGATTCCTCAAGAGCGCGACCCGCAACGCTCAGGTAATAAAATGGCTCAGGATAATATTCGCCAGCGTTTGCAACTTGCGTACGGCGGTCAGTCAAAAATGGTTATCTCTGCCACTGAACAAGACTATACAGCCAGCTTTAATATTCCGTTAGATGGTAAATAAGTCACTATCACTGAGGACGATTATGAAAGTGCTAATTGTTGATGACGAGCCCCCAGCGAGAGATCGTCTGGAGCATATGATTGCCAGCATGGATAACATGCAGGTCTGCGGCCAGGCGGCGCATGGCTTGGAGGCGGTTAATATGGTGCAAAGCTCCCAGCCTGACATCGTGCTGATGGATATTCGAATGCCTGGCATGGATGGCTTGGAGGCGGCACGTCATCTGAGCGAAATGGATGAACCTCCCGCTATCATCTTCACTACCGCATTCAGTGAACATGCCTTGGAGGCCTATGACGCAAACGCAGTGGATTATTTAGTTAAGCCTATACGCCAGGAAAAACTCGAAAAATCATTGGCTAAGGCGCGCAAATTATCTAAGGCGCAGATCGTCGCGCTCGATATGCAGACCAA
>MDTB01227401.1_pt1 | contig 10323 bp, 17 predicted proteins | sample 811161 | NCBI WGS metagenome assembly MDTB01 (sample SAMN05326650, study PRJNA326480) | marine metagenome | isolation source: seawater | place: Mediterranean Sea | collected 2009
GAAGGGATTACATAGGCCACCAAGTAATAAATTGGTGGAGGTGGTCGGTACTGCCCCGACGTCCGAAATGTTTATTTCATCTCAATCAACATTTACAAAAGTAATTATACTCGAAGGTTGACCAATTGTCAACTTTATGCTAAATTACTGTATATGCCAAAAAATAGAATATTTAAAATCAGTGACGGAACAGAAACTAAAGAGGTTGAGGCTCTATCTTTCAAGAAGGCGGTAAAATCATTTCAGGGCAATTCTAAAGCCAAGATGATAACTATCGAGTGGACGACGAAGAATGGGGAGGAATTCTTCAAAGAACAAAAAATACCATTAGGTAGAAAGAAAAAATTAGGAAGATAAGAGTGAGAGTAAGTCATAACCCATTAGTAAAATTCATAGTAAAATTGAGAATGGCCTGGGCAGATGCTCGTGGACATCACGGCAAAGTTTGGGACTACGAGCCTGGAGAGTACTACATGGGCAGACACAAGGGTCACAGAGACCACGAGAAAAGACACAAAGTCAAATGAGTAAGACAATGTGGACCATTGTTGCTGTCTACACTTCAATTTTCTTATACGGTTGTATCACTTTACTTTAATCTAAACATCAGCACATAACTTATAGTAGCACTTCATTAGGCAGTATTGGCCAGTAAATATTATTGGTCAAGGGAGAAATCAATGTTCTACAAGGCACAAAAGCGGACTGATTATTGGTCTAAGATTAGAAGAAAGGCACCCAAGGTGCCGGACATCACATGTCCTGCAATAGATGACATCTTGAACCAATTAGAAAAGCAAATTGATAAAGAATTTAGGCACAGCAAGTTTAAGTCCATTGAACGTAAAATGGAAAAACTGCGAAAGGCAAATGAAAAATTACGTGAATCCGGTGTGTACTGGCACGATGCCTGTAAAGACGCTGTAAGAGATTTATTAGGAAAGAAAAAAACGAGGTAATGATATGTGGAAAGTGGTAATAGTTGTGTGTGCGTTAGGAAACCCTTGTATAATAATGCAGGAAGATCCAATGAAGCATTACAACAACAAAAGCGAGTGCATGGCCAACGCATCTGCGAAGCATAGTTTGATAGTTGACTCATATTCTGTGTATGGCTACACGGTAGAAAAGTCCACTTTCACTTGCGAAAAAGTAGACCAGTTGACAAATTCATAAATTTCTGCTATAATAGTATAAAAAATGTCACTGATATGGCGTTGTAGCCTTATTGTCAGTAGACACTTTGTAACTAATAGGAGAAACTATGCAAAGAGAAAAACGTAAATTACTGGATATTCTTCCAGAAGTTCAAATAGCACTTTCAAACACAATAAAAGGTTGGGACGGAATCCTGGCAGGTGCAAAAAATAAATTATCAAAAGATCTAGCAAAAGGCAAAAACTTCCCTCAAGGAGTTCAGGCTATTGATATAAGCAAAATATGGATAGATTATTCTGTGCAAAGAGATATCAAACACAAACACGTTGCAAAGATCATAGAAAGATTCGATCCGAGAATCTGTATGCCAGCGGCAGGTGTTAAACTGCTAAACGGACAAGACGACGACAGAATATTTGTTTACGATGGACAACACAGGTTGATGACATGTGCAATTCTAGGTATCGAGGAGATACAAGTGTGTGTGATAGAAACAGAAGAAAAAACATTTCCGGCATACGCATTTGAGGTATGTAATGATTCGGGTATTGCAAAGGCAAGTAAAGAAGATATACATAGAACCTTATTGTATAGATGGGAACACGGAACAGACCATGAACGTGAAGATCCAAGAGTGAAGAAGGCTCACAAGATTCAAACTGTTTTTGATGAGTGTGAAATTGATCTAGAGGGACAACGTATCAGAAAGAGTGATAAACTTAAAGGTGAAAAAGATCACTTCTTCTCACACTTCCAATACGCACACTTTGGTTTTGACGAAGCCAAAGGGCAGGAACTTAAGAAGATCCTAAATGCTATAAAGACGGTGTATAACGATGAAGAAGAAATAGATCAGGGTCTGTACATTGGATTGGTTGATCAAGTCAGGATTGCTCGAAGCGAACAGGACTTGGAGGATCTACCAGATGATTGGATGGAGAAACAACTTAAAGTAATAAAACGTGCAACTGGTAATGCAAAAAACTTTACACAATGCACACGTGAGCAATGGCAACATCATAATGGAACTGCAATGGAGGGTCCGAAAGGTATGTGCAACACAATGAGAGAAGTGTTCAAAAAGTTCGCGGACAAGGAAGAGTATTTCAACGTGCCGCATCACCAGAACTGTAAGGTAGGGATCCTAGACGAGAACATCTGTGCTAGATTCCAAGCCATGCTGTCAGGACATAGATCATAATGGACGAACAAAAGATTAAATGGTTGGGCGACGAATTTGTTGCGTTGCCCAAGTTTCGTAGGAAAAATTCTTTTGACGCAAACAAGGCAAGTCTACGTTTCATAAAAAGCGAAGTAGATAGGCTACGTCACATGTTGAGTGAAAAGAGATCCGTTGATGATAGATATGAACTATACAAAATATTGAACCGTAGTGTGCGTAGAGCTCAAGACATCTGTAAAGACATTTATAGTATACATTATATTGAAAAGTTTGAAGAAGACAAACGTAGAGTCAAGGAACATGTGATACCACAAAATCTATTAACCGACGCTTACCTAGAGGGACACATAAGTTTTGAATTGATGTTAGGAATGCCTTTGGTGGATCTCAGCGAGGCTAGTGATCAATTGCTGGCAGGCAAGGGACTGTCCAAGATCAACAACAATTGGTGGCAACCTTTTAGAAGATATAAGATAGCCGGCATACAAGAAAACATATACACACCGGCTGGCAAAAAAATAGACTTTGAAAAATTTACTCTAAAGGATCATTTCAATATCTACAAAGAGTTGGAACTATGAAAAGAGATTGTTTTTACAAGGTAAAGGTCACACAAAATGGTAAAACGGAAACATACCATTGGGGATATTTTCCATACAATATGGTGCTGAACGATACAAAAACTCTTTACAAACAGGGTGCTGATGCTGTAGAATTAGAGATGATCAGCAAAAAGCAATTCGATAAATTAATGGAGCCATACAAGTCATGAGAGAGTACACACTGAAAATTAAAGTTGGAGACCTTGTAGAGGTCGGAAGGTTCCGTAATGTGCAGACCAAGATAAAAGCAATAGAGGTTGACGAGCATGGACAGCCTGTTATAATAACAAATAAGGGCAAGAAGAAGATGTTGAGTTGTAGGCTTATGAAATTACATCCAGGATCAAAGACACCCAAACAAATACTAATGGAGAAGAGAAAGTGAAAAATTTATCACACAAAGGCATAGGACAAACAGATCAACTACCAGAACACTTTGGCACAAACAATAGGCTACTGAAAGAGATGCAAGAGATCGCAACTTATGACACAGCAAAATATTTCTACAATCTAGAAGAGCAACCAGAATTTATTCCAATCGATGGACCCGAGACATTTGAATCTCTGGATGCCAGTAAACAAATAGGAAGAGCCCTAGCATGGACACATGCCAACGTGGATGGCTCTGTAACCGAATATGGTGTGCATGATGGTACAAGTTTTATTCCAATGTGTGAACACTTTAAAGATCAAACGGTGTTTGGTTTTGATAGTTGGTATGGATTGCCTGGAGGCGTATGGCCGGGTAACATGATACACAAGGGTGCATTTGATCATGGCGGCAAGGCGCCATTTGAATGTCCAAATAACGGCACACTTGTTGTTGGATGGTTTAACAAAACGTGTCCAAATTTTAATTATGGCAAGCCTGTTGCGAAATACTTGCACATTGATTGTGATGTGTATTCCAGCACTGTGGACATATTGACAACTCTTGTTGGCAAGATAGTTCCAGGTACAGTGATAACATTTGATGACTACTGCAATCACCCTAACTGGAGACAGGGCGAATGGAAAGCATGGCAGGAGTTCTGTGAGGCAAACAAGACCAAATACAGATATCTATACGTGGCAGGAATGTCAGTATCTTTAATAGTAAAATAGCACGGTTGACTAAATTACCTGATTAGTATATAATTAGAAAAGCAAATCCACCAGAGCCGGTAAGGTGCCAGTGCTCATTTGTAAATCTTATTAGAGACGCTCTACGTCGATGATGGATTATAGCCAGGATGGCGAGGCTGGAGTCGATAACGGACTGGTGGAGAGCTAAACAATATGCCAAGCGATAAAACAAAAAAATTACTAGAAGGTCTGGGCAAGATAACAGATTCCGCACCAAAGCCATTCAAGACGGAACGTGTCCATTCATACACAAACAGATACTATCCAAACACCATCAACATAATGCCTGCAAGATACGATAAGGCCAAACGCAAGAAGGATGACGACGGTGACGAATATTTCATGATAGACAGGGTGTACGGAGGTCTTTATGGACAAACATTGATGCAGGCGGATGGTACCGAATACCATGGTAAACTGTACAACAAAAGAAGATTAATCACACGCAACAAAAACTCTTTCTACAGTAAATGCACAGTGACCGCAGATGGTAGATGGTTTGACAACTCAGGCATGCCAATCGAGACGCCCGCAAAACTTGAACCGGAAAAGGTTAAGACAGAAGAAGAACTACAAGAAGAGAAAAAACTCAAAGCAGAAAAAGAAGCACGGTTAATCGCCAATCTTAAATAGAGCTATGCTTAAATCTCAATACGAAAAGTTGTTGGAAAACCAACCATGGCAGGAGATGGAAACACATTTCAATAAACTTCCTGTGGCAAAAGTTGAGCCTATTGCACAAATAAAAATAGAAACAGAAGACTGGATTAGGTTCACAGTTGATAATTTTGACCTCGCACAACAAAAATGGGAATCGCCCAAAGCACACTACACCGAATACAGTAATAAATGGGCAACCATAAACAACGGTCTGGGACGCAATGAACACAATACCTTTGAATTGAACTATGGCATGAACGGTGACACAAATGATAAATTAAAAAACTTGCTTGGAGAGGAAAATATTAAAACTCTGAAAGCAGATCCGGACACGATATTGATGAGGTTCATTGTCAAAATGCCCGGACATGGCATCGCCTGGCACCAGGACGACGCAGGGTCTTATCATAAAAAGTTTCCCGATACCGATATAAACAAACTCAAACGATTATGGTTCTCCATACAGGACTGGAAGGATGGACATGCGTTCCAAATATCAAAGACTGTGATATCCGATTGGAGCAAGGGTGCAGTATATCACATACCTTTTGGAGTTGGACATGCATCAAGCAATTTTGGTTACGCACCGCAGTACACTGTTTCGTTTACCGGAGTGATAAATGATTAAGGCACAGAACTTCAAAAGGAGATGGCAAGACATCAAGGACGATGTGTTGGCGGGCATGGAGCAGATACACATCAATGAGAAAGTGGTCAACGCATATTTCACGAACCAAGTTGAAGAAAAATTGAAACAAGTTTCAAACAGGAAATATGCACTGCTATGCAGGTCTGGATCACATGCTATCACCATGTCCTTGGTGGCCAACAATATTGGTTTTGGACACAAGGTTATCGTGCCTAACTATTCATGTCCGGCTACATTGAGCAGTGTCGGAGTAATAGGATGTATTCCTGTGTTTTGTGAAATCGACCAACACGGCATGATAGATCCGTATCATTTACAAACATTGTCAGAGTCAGGTGCTAAAGCAGTACTGGCCACTGGACTATATGGCGACACGCACAACCATGCCCCTATAAAAAGTTTTTGTGAGGACAACAACATGGTGTACATCAACGATGCGGCACAATCACAGTTCGCACTCTACGAAGGCACCAACTCACTAGAACTAGGTGATATGGTTTGCATGAGCTTCGCTGACAACAAGGCCATTCCTGTTGTGGGCACATTTGGTGCAGTGCTGACAGATGACGAAATATTATATGAAAAAGTTAGAGTGTTACGAAAAAACGGAAAGCCAACCCGACTAGAAGATTTTGAGATTGCAGGCTTCAGCAGTCATCCCGACGAGGACAAGGCTGTACAGATTTTAGCATCTTGGAAACACTTCGAGAAATGGCAACAGAGGAAGATACAGATTGGATCCATGTACGATGAGGCATTCAAAGACAAAATAGCAGTAAGGCCCAGCCCAGGTTATTCAACATGGAACGGACACAAATATGCAATAATGGTTGATGATAAGTTTTCCGCACACAAACAACTGCTAGAGGCAGGTGTTGAAACTGAGCAACACTACGTGGATAACTTTGCAAAACTATTATGGACACCTAGCAGTGGGCAGGAGTACCCAATGTCTGACAAGTTTGTGCAACAGAGTCTTACCATACCAAACAATCCATACATGACAGACTCGGAAGTTGAGCAAGTTATTGAAACAGTGGTAAATATTTGTGTAGCGCCATCATCCTGATGACGTCGGCAAAAAAAGTGACCTGTTAGTACCTTTGGGGAAAGCCGCAAGAAAAGGGCCACGCCGTGTGCGAATTTCTCGCTAACAAGAATCAATAGTATAGTGCAGAAGCAACATATTGACTCCTGTTGTTTTCTGTGCTATGCTAAAGCAGTTGGAGAAATAAATGTCGGTAAAACAAACTATTAAATTCAAAGAACAAAAGAGGCTGAAGCCCAGCGAGATCAATGCCAATTACGGTAATCTCCCAAAAAACATCAATTCCTACATTGATGAAAGTGTGATGGCCAAGCAACCAGAGATTGACCTATGGGACTTCATGAACACAAGGCCAGACAAACTATACGAGGAGTGGGCTTATGAGGTTGGCTCCGATCTTACAACCAAACACGAGGCAAAACCAATCACTCGACTGGACATCAACCAAGAGGACTTCTTTCAGTTCATGAAAGAAAACAGGCACACTTGTCAAAAGAAATATTACGAACGTAGACCATACCACAATGGCAGAAGTGAATTGACAGAAAACTTTCCCATGAAATGTGGATACAATGCTAGAAACACTGTGGAATACAACTGGGGTCTTTATGGTGACAGCAATAAACAAATAAAAGATTTACTGGGTAATAGAAAAGTTTGGGAAGATCAGATAGGTATAGATTATGATACTGCACTTATTAGATTACTGGCATACATGCCAGGTATGATACTACCATGGCACGTTGACAATCTTGGAAACTGGTGTAGGAACAACAAGCATCTTAATCCTGACATAGACACACAGATGTGTGACCTTGGACCAATCAAGAGATACCTTGTGGCAATTACTGACTGGCACTGGGGACACGTGATACAATTCCAAAACAGTTATTTTCCAAACTACAAAAGCGGAGAGGTTTTTGATCTTCCTATACCACAGCCACACTGTTCTGCTAACATGGGTATGAGGATTAAACTCACTTGTAGCATCAGTGGAGCAAAGATTAAGTGAAACTAAGACATCCTATATCTGAGACAAGGTTAGATCCAAAGACGGCAGTACCTAAAGAAATTCTCGAGCAGTACCCTTGGCATTGGGATCCGATGGAACGGAATCATAACGATGGTGACCACTTCATGGAAAATATAAAATTTGATTGGCAAGGTCTTGGCGACTGGGCCATACAGAAATGCAATGAGCATCTCACTCCGCAAAAATACTGGAGGTTCGATTACGAACAAGATGCAATATATCATGCCAAAGATAATGTGAACAACATGCCGATCAAGGAACAGGCATTCATGGCGTTCAAAAATAACACGCACAACGAACACAACAGCCAGTACTTTAAAATCGCAAACGAAGAGTTTGAACACTGGCAGGAACCTCTATTGAACATGTTTCCTAACCTCAAAAAAGACAAGATGGGCATCAGTCTTTTTGTACAGCCACCAGGACACACGATGTACACTCACGTGGACACATACAGCAGTTTCATTAGGAGGACCGGAGATCAAAAGGCAGATTACACTGTCCTTAGAAGATACATGGCGTTTGTCCGTGATTGGGACTTTGGTCATTTCTTTCACTATGGCAATCATTGTTTTAGTCAATGGAAAGCGGGAGACTGTTGGGATCTTGTGCCGGGTGTATATCATGGCAGTGCAAACGCAGGAATGAATCCGAAAATTACTATACACTGGAGTGGTGAATTGAAAGATGCTTGATAACCAATATTTTCAAAAATATCTAGAAGATAGGAAAGTTGACCTATCCCAGCACATTGAGATAGAAAAACTTTGCACACTTGACATTAATCCAAAAGAATTTGAACATTTTGCAGAAATTCATAGGAACGAAGCAACAGTCAAATGGTATCATCCTAGACCTTTCCTTAACGCACAGACAAACGAACAGGCAATCAATGCCAACTGGATAGGATACAACGAACACAATACCACAGAGTCTAATTGGGGACTAGATCCAATACACAATTCAACCCTTAAAGGCATGGTCGGTGGCAAGAACTTCAAGATGTTGGGCATAGATCCTGAAAAAAGTTTATTGCGATTGCTAGAATATCGGCCGGGACATTGTTTGCCTTTGCACTGTGATGGGTTTGAAGGATTCAAAAGACTTTATGGCGAAGGCAACGCCACAAGATTTTTTGTGGCGATAAGTGACTGGGATTGGGGACACGCATTACAGGTGCACGATAATATGATAGCCAATTGGAAACCAGGTGACACTTACATAGTACCGGAAGGCGTTTTCCATGCAAGTGCCAATTTTGGAATTGCACCAAAATACACATTGACAATCACAGGAATAAGAAGTTGACCATAGCAGTAATCGGAGCAACAGGTAAACTGGGCAAGGCACTGATGTCGTATGAAGACACTATGGCCTGTCCAATAAGATTTGATCAAGCAGACCTGTTTGAAGAATGGTTCGAACAAAACAAAAATGTAGACACGGTGTGGCACGTTGCCAGGGCCTGTCGTCCAGCAGGTATAAGAAGAGACTTCGACACATTTATGTTAGAACAAAATGCGATTATGAAGTTGTTGAACACAAGAGCAAAAGATTGTAATTTTGTGTATGCTTCTACAAAAGTTGTGTATGGCCTAACCGGACAGGAAGTGACACCTTTATCTGCACATCATGTCGCAGAGCACTTTGTAAACGGCAAAACAGGCATTGTTAATTGTCCTAGTTGGAAAAACAATTCCGAGGTCAATACAAACGGGTTGGGCAAAGAACATTTAATATATGCAATGACCAAATTGGCATGTGAAAAACATGTAATTGAAAAATGCAAAAATTATAAAATTATAAGGATATGGGATATAATATGAAAATAACATTTACAGGTAGACAAAGCCAAATTGGTGAATACATTAAAGGTGCCTATGACTTTGTTTCATATGATCTAGCAGATCCGAATACATGGACGTCATTACTTGAAAGCGATGTTGTGTTTTTACTACTGCCTAAAAAACAAAACACATTAGAACTTGCCAAACAGTTTATTATCAAAGCAATGGATTCCAAAATAAAACAAATAATCAAGATCGGAAGCCTCGGTCCATGGCGTCTTATACACGGACAACTTGACAAGTTCATGTTGGAAAGTGGCATAGCATACACCAGTTTTGATATTGCACCACTTATGAACAATATTTTCACAGAACAATACAATGACGGCACACTGTTAGATTATAGAGACAACGCACCTGCACCTTATTTAGATCCTGTGGCATTGGCATCAGCAATAGAAAAAAGTGTTGGAAAGGAAGAACACTATTTCAAGAACTACAAATGCACTGGCGACACCCAATACACAATTACCGACATAAAAGATATATTGATTAAGGAAGGTTATCCGGTGACAGAAATCAAGGATACCAGCAATAATCAAATTCATAAAATAGAAAACACGGACCCTGACTCAATTATGATGGATCACATAGGAAATAGATACAAAAAAGAAGGATGGTTTCCGTTGATATCCGATGACCTAAAGGACACTTTCGAACTGACTGGCAGAACACTGGTGCAATTCATGAAAGAAGATAAACACATATTCACTAAAAGACTGGAAAACGATAACTGTCTTTAAACACACATAAATACTAACGGAGTCAAAAACCTTAAGGAGAAACAAACTATGTACAAGTTTGAAACAAAGACAAATGAAGACGGCGTGATTGAAAACGTTATCAATCATGAACCAGAAGGATACAATCCTTCTACTGGTATCTATGCTTCTTCATACATTTTCCAAGGCAACTGGGAAGATGAACTGAAGGCTCTAAACTTCACAAAAAGAGGACAAGCATTTAAAGAAGTTGAGAAAGTTGACGCTATGAAAGGCCAAGACACTCAATATCTTTA
>MDTB01023040.1_pt1 | contig 10322 bp, 7 predicted proteins | sample 811161 | NCBI WGS metagenome assembly MDTB01 (sample SAMN05326650, study PRJNA326480) | marine metagenome | isolation source: seawater | place: Mediterranean Sea | collected 2009
AAGAACAATGAAGACATTAGTAATAATTCCCTCAAGGTTATCTGCCACAAGATTGCCAGGTAAACCATTATTGAAAATTAATGGGTTATCAATGATTTCTCACGTCTTTAAAAAGGCAGAAGAGGCCAATATTGGTGAAGTTTATGTGGCAGCTGAAGATCAAGAAATAATTGATGATGTAAATAAAAATGGGGGCCAAGCAATTTTAACCAGCAATAATCACAAAACTGGAACTGATAGAGTTTTTGAGGCTTTAAAAAAAATTGGAAAACCAGATGTTGAATTGGTAATGAATCTCCAGGGGGATGAGCCATTGATGGGTGTAGAAGATATTAGAAATTTACATAATCAGATGCTTAAAACAAAATCTGAAATGGGAACTTTAGCTTCAGAAATTAAAGACAAAAAATTTTTCCAAAAAGAAAATATAGTTAAAGTACTCACAAAGCAAAGTTTGCTAAACTTTGAGTTTCCAGAGGCGATAAATTTTATGAGAAAATCAAGTGATTTAAATGACAATATTTATCACCATTTAGGAATTTATTGTTATAGAGTAGAAACACTTAAAAACTTTGTTTCTTTAGACCAATCACAAAATGAAATCATAAGCAGATTAGAACAGCTTAGAGCTTTAGATAACAATATTAAAATTAAAGTTTCTCTTGCAAAAGAATCTCCAATAGGAGTAGATACAGAAGAGGATCTTATGGCTATAAAAAAATTAATGGAATATAAATTGTAATGAGTAAAATATATTTTCAAGGAACTTTTGGTGCGTACTCTCATCTAGCAGCTTTATCAGTCGATTCTAAAGCTGAAATTATACCATGCAAAACATTTGATGAATGTTTTTTAAAGGCCTCAAAAGACTCCAGCTCAAAAATTATTATCCCAGAGTCAAATAGAATTACAGGAAATATAGGTATAGAATATCTTATATTTGAATATAGATTAAATATTTATTCTGAATATTTTCAAAAAATAGAACATAATCTATTAGGAATTCCTGGTACAAAAGTTTCTGATATAAAAAATGTTTATTCTCATGGTCAAGCATTGTCACAGTGTTCAAAATTTATAAAATCACAAAATTTTATTGAGCATGTAAGAGCAGATACAGCAGGTTCTGCAGAAATGATTTCAGATACGCAAGATAAAAGTAAAGCTGCAATTGCATCCTCGTTAAGTGCAAAAACTTATAATCTTGAAATCTTAAAAGAAAATATTGAAAATGAAAAAGGTAATCTTACTCGATTTTTAGTAATGGGAAAAAAAATTTTACAACCTGAATTCAATACAAAAAAAAAATATATTACTTCATTTTTATTTAAGTTAAAAAGTAAACCAGCTGCACTTTATCAATCTTTAGGCGGATTTGCGATTAATGGAGTAAACTTAACTAAACTTCAAAGTTACCCTGAAAAAAATTCTTTCGATTCATACTTTTTTTTATGTGATCTAGATGGTCATATAGATGATCAAAAAGTTCAAAAATCTTTAGAAGAATTGGGATTACATTGTCAAGATTTTCACGTTCTAGGTGTTTTTGAAGCTGACAAATTAAGAGTAAAATAGAATTTTAATCTTTTCTTGTAGATTGGAAATTATTACTGCTATAATACTGTTGGAGGCTAGAGGTGGATACTGCTTGAACTCGACCAGATCTTAACGGAAGCAGTCGTAGAGACAGTTTTTCAGGTTCTAGTCTCCTTAAGATAAAAAAATGAATAAAAATTCTAAAGTTCTTGCTCTAAAATATAGACCAGAAACATTTGAAGATCTTATAGGTCAAGATGTTGTTGCTGAGACTATAATAAATTCAATCAAACTAAATAAAATTCCTAATGCCTATCTTTTTACAGGTATACGGGGAATAGGAAAAACTACTACTGCAAGAATAGTTGCGAAGTTATTAAATTGTGAGAATGGAGCTGAAAATATATGTAAAGGTTCTCTATGTGAAAATTGTAATTCCATCGCAAACTCTAATCATATTGATGTATTAGAGATGGATGCAGCTAGTAAAACCGGAGTTGACGATGTTAGAGATCTAATAGAGTTTTCAAGGTATGGACCAACTTCCTCTAAGTACAAAATATTTATCATTGATGAAGTTCACATGTTAAGTAAACAGGCTTTTAATGCATTACTCAAAACATTAGAAGAGCCACCAGAGTATTTAAAATTTATATTTGCAACAACGGAAATAAAAAAAATTCCTATAACAGTGGTTTCAAGATGTCAAAGATTTGATTTAACAAGAATAAAATCTTCAGAATTATTTGAATTTATAAAAGGTGTGAAAAATAAAGAGAAAGGAAACGTCTCAGATGATGCATTAAAACTTATAGTTAAAATATCTGAGGGGTCAGTCAGAGATGCACTATCACTATTAGATAGAGGTTTATTGTCTATAGATAACAAAAAAGAATTAGATCTTAAAACAGCCCAACAAATTTTTGGATATTTTGATAAATCAAATTTGATAGATATTTTTAAAATGATCTTACAAGGCGAAGAGGAAAAAGTCATATCTGCATATAGAAATATTTATGATCAGGGAGTAGAGCCAAAAGTTTTCATTAATGATTTTTTAGAGCTCGTATATTATTTTAAAAATATTAATTCATTAACTTTAGAAAGTACTAATTTTTCATTAAATGATGATGAATTTTTGAAAATAAAACAAATTGTAAAAGAAATAGATAATAAAGTGTTATTATTATTCTGGCAATTTACTATTAAAACACTTGAAGAACTGGATATAGTTTCAAATCAAAATTTATCAATAGAAATGTTTTTAATGAGATTAATTTATTTAAGTTCTTTAAAGCCACATGATGGAGATTCTAAAAAAAAAAATTTTACAAAAGTTATAAAAAAAAATGAAAAAAAAGATATTGAGATGACTGCTGAATTTAAAAATGATACGGTAAATCAGATTAAAAACGTTGAACAAAAGAAAGATGCTAAACCTGAGATGCAAAGAAAAATTGATGCTGAAAAACAATTTTCGATAAATTCTTTTCAAGAACTTTTAAAAGTGTGTACTTTTGAAAAAGAATTAAGACTTAAATATGAACTAGAAAAAAATGTAAACCTCATTAGATTTGAAAAAAATATAATAGAAATATCTTTCAATGATAATCTTGAAAAAAATTTTGTTAAAGATTTATCCTTAAAACTTTTTGAATGGACGGGTGAGAGATGGATTATAACACTAAGTAAGAAAAAAGGTGAAATTTCGATTAAGGATAAAAGAGAAAATGAAAAAATGCTTTTTTTAAAACAAAGTAAAAATTCTGAACTGTATAAGAATGTTATTAATAAATTTTCAGATGCAGAATTGATTGAAGTGATTTCAAATAAAAAAAACGAGGATTAGATGACTGACTTAAATAAAATTTTAGATAAAGCAAAAGAACTTGAATCAAAAATGAAAGAAAGCCAAGAAAATATAAAAAAAATAAGAGCAGAAGGCATATCTGGATCTAATTCTGTGAAAATAATTTTAGATGGTGAGGGTGAATTGCAAAAAGTTGAAATTTCAGATGAATTGTTAAAAGAGGAAAAATCTATAATTGAAGACTTGATAGTAGCCGCACATAACAACGCAAAGTCTCAATTAAAAATTAAAACTAAAGAAGAAATCTCAAAAGCAACTGGTGGAATTGGAATTCCAGGATTTAAGTGGCCATTTTAAAAAAATGCAAAATATAAATGAGATTGAAGACCTAATTAAGTTAATTTCAAAACTTCCTGGATTAGGTCCAAAATCAGCAAAAAGAATTGTATTAAAGTTGATTAATAATAAAGATGAGCTTGTTAAACCAATTGCAAATACACTAGCACAAGTTTATAAAAATGTTACCAGATGTATGCATTGTGGCTCATTAAAATCAAATTTAACAGGATGTATTAATTGTGAAAATCCAAATGAAAAGTTTAATAAGATTTGTGTTGTTGAAGATATAGCAGATCAGTGGTCAATTGAAAATTCAAGTATATATAAAGGATATTTTCATATTTTAGGTGGAACAATATCTTCAGCTGGACAGAAAAAAGAGGATTTATTAATTAGTTCTTTGGTAGATAGAGTAATTAAAGAAAAAATTGATGAGGTTATTTTAGCCACAAGTGCAACAGTTGAAGGTCAAACAACTGCTTACTATATAAAAGATAGCTTAAAAAAAACTAAAGTAAAAGTTACCAAACTTGCTCAGGGATTACCGGTTGGAGGGGAGATAGAAAGTTTAGATGATGGAACTTTATTTTCTGCTTTTAAAAATAGATCTAATTTGAATTCTAATTCTGAATAGTTTTTTTATTTATTCTATTTGAATGCAAAAGAGGCTCAGTATAACCTGATGGTTGATCTTTACCTTTAAAAATTAAATCACAAGCGGTTTTGAATGCAATAGAATTTTCAAAGTCATTGCTCATTTTATGATATTTTTTATCTCTCTCGTTTTGTTTATCTACAATTTTTGCCATATCTTTCATAATTTCAATAACTTGAATTTTTGTAGTTATTCCATGATGTATCCAATTAGCAATATGTTGAGAGGATATTCTTAATGTTGCTCTATCTTCCATAAGACCAACATTATTTATATCTGGAACTTTTGAACAACCTATACCTTGATCAATCCACCTTACAACATATCCTAATAGCGTTTGTGCAGAATTAGAAATTTCAGCATTTATTTCATCTACTGACCAATTTGGTCTATCAGCTATGGGTATAGTTAAAAGATCATTTAGTTTTGACTTTTCTCGATTTAAAATTTTCTTTTGTTGTTCAAATATATCTATTTCATGATAATGAAGAGCATGTAATGATGCAGCTGTAGGTGAAGGTACCCAAGCACAATTTGCTCCATCTTTTAAATGACTAATCTTTTCTGTCATCATTTGTTTCATTTTATCAGGAGCAGCCCACATTCCTTTTCCAATTTGAGCTTTGCCAGAAAATCCACATTTTAAGCCAATATCAACATTACTATTTTCATATGCAGAAATCCATTTTGATAATTTCATATCCCCCTTTTTAATCATCGGTCCAGCTTCCATTGAAGTATGCATTTCATCACCAGTACGATCTAAAAAACCAGTGTTAATAAAAAAAACTCTATTTTTTAATGATCTAATACACTCCTTTAGATTTGCACTAGTTCTTCTTTCCTCATCCATGATTCCTATTTTACAAGTGTTTTTTTCTAATCCAAATAATTCTTCAACTTTAGTAAAAATTAAGTCAGTGAAAGATGTTTCATCTGGACCATGCATTTTTGGTTTAACAATATAAATGGATCCAGTTCTTGAATTTCTTTTTCTTTTTAAATCATGAAGTGCTGCAGCAGTTGTTATAAATGCATCCATTATTCCCTCGGGAATTTCACTTCCATCATTCAAAATTATTGAAGAATTTGTCATTAAATGACCAACATTTCTAATAAGTAGTAAGCTTCTTCCATGTAGTTTTAATCCTTTCCCTGACTTTGAGACATAACTTCTATCAGGGTTTAATTTTCTCTCTAAATTTTTTCCATTTTTTTCAAATTTAATCTTTAAATTTCCTTTCATTAGGCCTAGCCAGTTTCTATAACAAACAACTTTGTCTTGAGCATCTACAGCCGCAACACTATCTTCGTTGTCGCAAATAGTTGAAATTGCTGACTCAGCAATTATATCGCTGATTCCAGCTATATCATGAGCTGCACTAAAAGCTCTTGGATTAATTATCAACTCAAAATGAAGTTTGTTGTTTTGTAAAATTATAGCCCCAGGTTTTTTGGCATCACCTCTATGGCCTATAAATTTATTTCTATCTTTCAAATTGTACTCGTAATCATCCTTTAAAATTATCAAATCTTGATCTTTTATTTTTAAACCTGCAATATTCTTCCAACTAGTTCCGTCGATTGGAATATGTTTATCAAAAAACTCTCTTACATATTTGATAACTTCTTGTCCTCTATTAGGATCATATCTTTCACTTCCACCCTCTTCAGACTCAATTATATCTGTACCATAAAGACTATCGTACAAACTGACCCAACGAGCATTAGCTGCATTAAGTGTATATCTTGCATTCATTATAGGAACCACTAATTGTGGTCCAGCAATCTTGGTTATTTCATCATCCACATTTTTGGTCTCAATTTGAAAATCTGGGCCTTCAGTTTTTAAATATCCAATATCAACTAAGAATTTTTTATAATTCTCAATTTCGATATTCTTACCTTTATTTTTAACATGCCATGCATCAATTTTTTTTTGTAAATCTTCTCTTATTTCGATCAATTTCTTATTTTTTGGTGAAAGTTCGTGTACTGCTTTATCAAATCCAGACCAAAATTTTTTAGGTGAAATATCGGTATCTAACAACAATTCATCATTAACAAAAGCAAGCAATTCAGCTGAAACCTTTAAATTATTAACTTTTTGATATTTAGTTTGCATGGAAACATTTCTAGAACCCAAGTAAAATGAAGTCAAATAATTTATGGAAGCATTGACATTTTGTTGTCAATTTTCATAATTAAACAACCGTTATAATAATGAAAAATTATCTCAATTTTGAAAATGAAATTAAAGACTTAGAAAATGAGTTAGAAAAATTAAAAGATCCATATAATCAAAGTGGTCTGTCAGAGGTTGACACCCAAAAAATTTCTAAAACTCAAAATGAGCTTGATGAAAAGTTAAATTTAATTTATTCAAATTTAGATCCCTGGCAAACTACTATGGTTGCCAGACATGAGGATAGGCCAAAATCAAAATATTTTATTGATAACTTATTTGAGGATTTTATTTCTTTATCAGGTGACAGACATTATGGCGAGGACAAATCAGTGCTGACTGGTTTTGCTAAATTTAATGGTCAGTCTGTATTGGTTATAGGTCAAGAGAAGGGCGAAGACTTAGATAGTAGAATTGAAAGGAATTTTGGAATGATGAGACCTGAGGGTTATAGAAAAACTATTCGTTTAATGGAAATGGCTAACAAATTTGGTATTCCAATAATTTCTTTTATAGATACACCTGGTGCTTACCCTGGAGTTGGGGCAGAGGAACGAGGTCAGGCAGAGGCAATTGCAAAATCAATTGAATGCTGCATGAAACTAAAAGTTCCAACACTTGCGATAATAATAGGTGAGGGTGGTTCTGGAGGCGCAATTGCTTTAGCATCTTCAAGCAAAGTATTAATGTTAGAAAATGCTATTTATTCAGTAATATCCCCTGAAGGATGTGCAACTATTTTATGGAGAGATCCAAAAAAAATGCTTGATGCTGCAAAGGCTATGAAGCTTTCAGCAAAAGATTTGCTAGATCTTGAAATAATTGATGAAATTATTGCAGAACCATTAGGAGGAGCTCATAGAGATAAAAAGATGATTTTACAAAATGTAAAAGATGCATTAATTAAAAATTTAGAATCTTTTAACAATATGATCCCGGAAGAAATATTTAATGACAGAAAAAATAAATTCCTTAAGATTGGAAGAAATAAAGGCTTTATTGAAAATTTAGAGGATTTGAGTTCGTTAAATTCAAAAATAAATTTTTATGATCAAATTTTTAAATCAAAAAAAATTTTATTATTATCAATAGGCTTTGCAGTACTTATATTAATAAGTTCAATTATTCTTTTATAAAGCACCACAACATTTTTTATATTTTTTTCCTGAACCACAAAAACAAGGTTCGTTTCGGCTCATTTTTTTCCCAATATATTTAGAATCTAATTTTTTTGGAAGTTCTCTTTCCTCTTTTTTTTGTTGTTTTTCAACAACTCTTAGATTTATTAAAATTGTTATGAAATCTAATTTCAATTTATTTAATAAATTCTCAAATAAATCAAATGCTTCTTTTTTATATTCAATAAGAGGGTCTCTTTGACCATATGATCTTAATCCAATTACTTGTCTTAATTGTTCTAAATACTGTATATGAGATTTCCAATTCATATCAATTGTTTGCAAAAAAATTCTTTTTTCAATTTCCTTTGATTGAATTTCTCCGATAGCTTTTATTCTTTCATCCCTTGCTTGATTAAATTTTTCTAGTATTCTATTTTTAAATAAACCATCCTCTAGTGTATACAAAGTTTTTAACTCTTTTTCTTCAAAGTTTTTTCCAAAAATTGATTTAAGTTTGATATCGAAATTATTATATGAATTTGATTGTTTAAGCTTTTTTAAATTAATTAACTCGTCTATGATTTTATCTAAAAAATCATCAGAATATTGAAAAATTTCATTACTATTTATAATATTTTTTCTTTGAGAAAAAATTACATGTCTTTGATCGTTTAAAACATTGTCAAATTTAATTAAAGTTTTTCTAATATCAAAGTTTCTTGCTTCGACTTTTTGTTGTGCTCTCTCTAAGGCTTTATTTATCCAAGGGTGATCAATACTTTCTCCATCCTTAAGCCCTAGTTTTTGAAGAATATTATTCATTGATTCAGATCCAAATATTCTCATTAAATCATCATCGAGGCTTACATAAAAAATAGAACTTCCTTCATCACCCTGTCTACCAGCTCTTCCTCTTGCTTGATTATCAACTCTGCGAGACTCCATTCGTTCTGTCCCTAAAACAAATAAACCACCAATAGATTTAATCTTATCTTTATCTTTTTTTAAATCTTCTTCAGCTATCGATCCTTTTTTTCCACCAAGTTGTATATCTACACCTCTTCCTGAAATACTAGTTGTAATAATCACAGAATTTTCTTTACCTGCGTTTGCAATTATCTCAGCTTCATTTTCATGATTTTTTGCATTTAAAACTGAGTGTTTGATATTTTCTTTTTTTAAAAGTTTTGAATAGATCTCTGATTTATTAACACTCGAGGTAAAAATAAGGAGTGGCTGACCAGTTTTGTGGCAATCTTTTATTTTTTTTACAATAGCATTATTTTTTTCATTTTCAGTTCTAAAAATTTGATCATTAAAATCGTTTCTTATCATTTTTTTATTTGTTGGAATAACTATTACTTGTAAATTATATATTTCAAAAAATTCTTCTGCCTCTGTCAAAGCAGTTCCAGTACAACCACAAATTTTTTTATAAAGTTTAAAGTAATTTTGGTAAGTAATTGATGCTAAAGTTTGATTTTCTGCTTGAATATCAACTTTCTCTTTGGCTTCCAAAGCTTGGTGAAGTCCATCACCAAACCTTCTGCCTTCAAGAATTCTACCAGTAAGTTCGTCTATAATTTTTAGAGAATTTTCTTGAATAATATAATCTTTACCTTTCTGAAATAAGTGATTAGCACGAAGCGCTTGATTAACATGATGAACTAAGTTTAAATTTTCAGGATCATAAAAATTATTATTTTTTAAAATTCCAGCATTTGAAAAAATTTTTTCTACATTATTTATACCCTCGTTTGTTAAAAGAATATTTTTGTCTTTTTCATCGATTTCATAATCTGTATCATTTAAATTTTTAATTAATTTATCTATAGCCAAATATTGATTTGTTTTATCCTCTGCAGCACCAGAAATCACCAAAGGTGTTCTAGCTTCATCAATTAGACAAGAATCTATTTCATCAACAATTGAGAAAAAATGTTCTCTCTGGACCATTTCATCTTTTGAATATTTCATATTATCTCTTAGATAATCGAATCCAAGTTCACTATTTGTGGCATAAGTAACATCGCAATTGTAATTTTTTTTCCTTTCCTGGTCACTTTGATCGTTGTTAATGAAACCTGAAGTGAGACCTAAAAAGTTATATATCTCTCCCATTTCTTTCGAATCTCTTTTTGCCAAATAATCATTTACAGTAACGATGTGAACACCTTTGCCGTGTAAAGCATTTAAATAAGCAGCAAGTGTAATAGTTAAGGTTTTACCTTCACCAGTTCTCATTTCGGCAATTTTCGACTCATGAAGAACAATTCCACCAATCAATTGAACATCAAAATGTCTCTCATTTCTGATTCTTTTAGAAGCTTCTCTAACTAATGCAAAAACCTCAGGCAGTATCTCATCTAATGTTTTTCCATTTTTAATTTTTTCTTTAAATTCAGCAGTTTTTTTTGGAAAATCATTATCATTTAGGTTTTTAACACTTTCCTCAAGTGAATTAATTTTTTCAACAGTTTTGCTTATTCTATCCAGCTCTTTCTGATTGCTCGATTTGATGAATTTTGAGATGAATCTTAGAGGATTTAACATTAGTTTTTGATATATTATTTACTTATAACTTTTAATATAATTATTAAATAAATATTTTAAACACCATGGGTATTAATTTAACTAATTTTTTGTCATCTAAATCAAAAAATAAGAGAATGAATG
>MDTB01023940.1_pt1 | contig 10322 bp, 10 predicted proteins | sample 811161 | NCBI WGS metagenome assembly MDTB01 (sample SAMN05326650, study PRJNA326480) | marine metagenome | isolation source: seawater | place: Mediterranean Sea | collected 2009
GGAGATAATTATTTCAAGACACTTCGCGACAAGCTTTTTTGGGGGTATGACGCCAGAAACAGGCAATAATTCCAGTATTTGTTAGTTTAAGATTATGGGTAATAATCTTTGTGATTTATGCCCCTAATGATTACACCCCTAATTCAAATGAAAAGGTTGAGCCTAATTGTCGTTTTCCTCTGCTGTCTAATCCCCTCTAGGGCTCAATTTCATGAGTTAGGCGCTTTTTTGGGTGCAGGTAATTACATTGGAGATATTGGAGCATCTTATTATGTTTTTCCAGAAAACCCAGCCTTTGGATTGGTTTACAAGTGGAATCGTACTACCCGATATTCTTTTAGGGCCAATGCCATGTTGATGAATTTTAATAAAAGTGATTATTCACCTATTGATATGGCACGTTTCAACAGAAGGTATAGATTTGAAAATCAAATATTGGAGTTTTCAGTGGGTTTCGAAATCAATTTTATTGATTTTAACCTCCACGAAAGTGAAAAAATGATATCGCCTTATCTATTCTTAGGAATGGGTTTTATGCGTTATAATTTATTTTACCACGACCCTAATACGCTAGAAAACATTGAATATGGAAAAGGTGGTGATGTCGTTTTACCTACTATAGTCGGAGTAAAGGGCAATATTTCTCCCTTTGTGGTTTTGGGTTTCGAGCTGGGTGTCCGGTATAGCTTCACTGACAATTTGGACGGTAGCGCGCCTGAAACGGAAGATAATATTCCCAATAATTTAATGTTTGGAAATTTAAACAATAATGATTGGTATGTTTTTACTGGTTTAACAATTTCATTTACCTTTGGCGATCTGCCGTGTTATTGTAAAGAATGATCATGAGCGATTTTAAAAATGATATACCAAAACACCTTGCCATCATAATGGACGGCAATGGTCGTTGGGCTGAAAGTAAAGGTAAAAATCGGATTCATGGACACTCCCACGGTGTTAAAGCAGTTCGAGAGGTGGTGGAGGAGGCTGTTCAACTTAAGGTTGAATACCTTACACTGTATGCTTTTTCTACTGAAAACTGGAGCAGGCCCAAAGAAGAAATAGGCGTATTAATGAAGTTATTGGTGAATACTTTAAGAAGTGAATTTGAAAAATTATTGCAAAATCGAATCAAACTGAATGTGATTGGAAATATCAGTCAACTTCCCGAGGTCGTTCAAAATGAACTGGAATATGTAATGAAACAAACCCAAAACAACAGAGAAATGACTTTGACTTTAGCATTAAGCTATGGAGGGCGTGAAGAGCTCGCCAATGTCCTAAAACAACTGGTTATCAAAGTTAAAAATAATATAATTTCTGCTGAGAACATTAACCAATCCATTATTAATGAGCATCTTTACACGCAAAATTTACCAGATGTTGATTTGCTGATTCGAACCAGCGGAGAAAAAAGAATTAGTAATTTTATGTTGTGGCAAATTGCTTATGCCGAGTTGTATTTTTCTAAAGTACTTTGGCCTGATTTTACAAAAGATCATTTACACGATGCATTAGTTAGTTACCAAAAAAGAGAGCGCAGGTTTGGAAAGACGAGTAAGCAAATTCTTGAATAAATCATTCATCCCTTTCATTAGCGCCGTGTGCTCATTTATAATTTGGAGCAATACTACCTTACAGGCCCAAACTATAGAAAATTATCAAAAAGGTAAACTTTACACCCTAGATACGATTATTGTAAGCGGTATCAAAACATTCAGTAACCAAACTGTAATTTCGTACAGCCAATTACGCAAAGGACAAAAAATTAATATTCCAGGGGATGAAATTAGCGACGTGATTAAAAAGCTATGGAATCTTCAGCTATTTAGTGACATCAATTTCTACATCAATAAAATAGATGGTGACAGTGTAGCATTGGAAATTGAGATCGAAGAATTACCTTCTTTGAGCGAGGTTAAGATTAATGGTCTGAAAAAATCAAAAATTCAACCCCTGATCGCAGATACTGAACTCAAAGCGGGAAAAAAACTTTCTGAAAGTTTCTTGGCGAACACAAAAAACTATATTATAAATAAATTTCAAAAGGAAGGTTTTCTCAATACCAAAGTAGCTTTCAACACCATTGAAGATAGTATAAATGTCAATACCTATAAGATGGTGGTAAATGTCGACCTAGGGAAACGGGTAAAAATTAAAGAAATTAATTTTGAAGGAAATGAGGTTTTTACCAACAATAAACTAAGGTCAAAATTGAAGAAGACGAAAAAAAAATTCCCACTAAGATTTTGGAAAAAGTCAAAATTCATCGAAGAAGAATATGAGGAGGGTAAACAAGGATTGCTTGATTTTTATAAAGAAAGAGGTTACCGCGATGCCAGAATCGTAAAAGATACGCTGGTGAATAACGATGATAACACCATATCCATCAACTTTGATTTAGAAGAAGGCAATCGCTACTATTTTGGAGACATATCCTACCTAGGAAATTCTGTTTACAGCGACTTTCAACTCAACCAAGTTTTGGGAATCAGAAAGGGAGATACCTACAATGGGGTATTATTGAAAAAACGTATTGCAGATACAAAACCAGATGCCAATGACCTTACCAACTTATATCAAAACAATGGTTATTTGTTTTCCAACATAAATGCGGTAGAGATCAGTGCTGAAAATGATACTATAAATTTCGAAATTAGGGTTTCAGAGGGAAAGCTGGCAAGTTTTAATAAAATATCAGTAGTAGGAAATACCAAGACCAATGATCATGTGATCTATCGGGAGTTGAGAACCAAACCGGGAGAATTATACAGTAAGGACATGGTAGTAAGAACCGTAAGGGAATTGGGGCAGCTTGGATTTTTTGACGCAGAAAACATCAACCCTAATTTTAAGAACGTAAATCCCAATGCTGGGACAGTTGATATCGAATACGGTTTGGTTGAAGCTGGTGCAAGTCAAATCGAACTACAGGGAGGATACGGAGGTGGAGGATTCATTGGAACCCTTGGACTCTCCTTTAATAATTTCTCCCTCAAAAATATTTTGAACTTTGACACCTATAAGCCCCTACCCATGGGAGACGGTCAGAGTCTGAGTTTGGGACTTCAAGCTAGTCAGTTTTTTAGCACTTATAGTTTTAGTTTTGCAGAACCATGGTTGGGAGGGCGAGAACCAGTACAGTTTTCAACTTCATTGTCCCATACTGTACAGTACCGTTACGACTTCCTCACAGGGAGAGCTGATGAAAGTCAGTATTTCCAAATTAGTGGTTTGACTTTAGGCTTGGCCAAAAGATTAAAAGTGCCAGACGACTTCTTCACCCTATCTCAATCCATTGCTTATCAATATTACGATTTGAATAATTATTATACAGGTTTATTTACTTTTGGAGATGGTAGTGCCAATAACCTTACCTACACTGTTGCGCTTTCAAGAAATAATACTTACACCAATCCCATTTTCCCAATAGGTGGTTCAAAATTTACCATAAGTGGAAAATTCACTCCTCCTTACTCCCTGATCAAGGGAATTGATTTTAGCAATCTAGAAAGTCGTAAAGAGTTTCAATTACCAAACGGAGATCCTGATACGGCTAAAATCGATCAAGAAAAATTCAGATGGTTGGAGTATTACAAACTTAAATTCACTGGAGAATGGTACACCAGTATAATTGGAAAGCTGGTTTTTAAGGCACAAACTGACTTCGGTTTTATTGGGGCGTACAATCAGGATCGAGGAAGCATTCCTTTTGAGAGGTTTTATCTTGGGGGAGATGGCATGCAAATGTTTGCCATGGATGGTAGGGAAACCATTGCACTCAGAGGATATCAAAACCAATCATTGTCCAGTAGAGATGGATCTCTGTTGTACAATAAATTCACCTTTGAAATGCGATATCCCATTACATTAAAACCCAGTGCCTCAATTTTTGCATTGTCGTTTTTAGAGTCAGGAAATGGTTATGATAGTTTTAGAGATTTCAATCCTTTCAACTCTAAACGATCAGCGGGGATGGGGGTAAGAATTTTCATGCCTGCCTTTGGATTACTGGGTATCGATTTTGGATATGGATTTGACAGCTCCAATCTGAGCAACGACCTAGCCAATGGTTGGGAAACACATTTTATCATAGGTCAGCAATTTTAGTCACATACTTAGTGCTTTACTAAAATAATATACCAATTTGTGCGTTTAAAATAATAGACTTGGTCCCATATAACAATGAAAACAAAAATATATTTTTCCACCCTTCTATGCCTGATTTTCCTTGCAGTTAATGCCCAAAGAGGGGCTCGTATCGCCTATATCGATATGGATTTCATATTAAATAAAAATAAAGAATTTAAAACTGCCAATCAGTTACTGGACGAAAAAATAGCCCAATGGAAAGAGGAAATTGAGGTAAAAAAACTTCAACTCAAACGTATAGAATACCAATTTGCTGTTGAAAAGATTTTATTGACCCCCGAGTTAATTGCCGATCGTGAACTGGAAATCAAAGATTTTGCCAGCGAAGTGGTGTCACTTCAAGAAAAACGTTTTGGACCAAATGGCGATATGATTATCCAAAAAAATCAGCTATTAAAACCTGTTCAGGACCAGATATTGAGTATCGTTCAAGATATTGCAAAGGAAAGAAAATACGACTTTGTGTTTGACCGATCTTCTGATATTATTATGTTGTATTCTTCAAAAAATTACGATATTAGCTCCCTGGTTATTCGAAGAATTCAGGTTCAAGAAAGAATCAAAGAAAGAAAAGAAAAAATAAACTCCGCTAAAAAAGTCTTAGACGAAGTAAGTAACTAAAATAATTAAGTTCAATCCAATGAAAAATTTCAAAAAACTTTTATTACCCTTTATGTTTTTGTTGGCTCCCTTGAGTATGGTCAATGCTCAAGCCAAAGTAGCTCACATTGAAGTACAAAAATTAATCAGTGAGATGCCAGAAGTAATTGCCGCTCAAAAAGAATTAAAAAAGTTAGAGGAATCTTACACTGTAGAGATGGAAAACACCTACAAAGAATTCCAGACAAAAGCACAAACCTATGCTGCTGATGCAGCTAACCAAACAGAAATTACCAATCAAGCCCGTCAGAAGGAATTAGAAGGTATGCAAAAAAACATCCAAGAATTTCAACAAACAGTTTCCCAAGAATTACAAAAGAAATCTGTTGATATGATGAAGCCATTAGTTGATAAAGCCAGAGCAGCAATTGATAAAGTAGCAACTGCTATGGGGTACGATTATATATTAGATTCTTCCGCTGGAGGTAGTGTAATTATTGCCAAGGGAAAAGACGTTATGGCAGATGTAAAAAAAGAACTGGGATTTTAATTAAAGATTTTTTTTAACATTAAAACTCCTAAATTTAGTAGTTTTTTACCCTTGTTTAAACCATGAGGCGTACTCGATGTAATTTCTGGCAATACGTTCAATTTCCCCTTTTTGCAATTCTGGACTGACGTCCTTGATTTTCTTGGCGGGAACACCTGCATAAACTGACCCCTCTGCGACTTTAGTATTTTTGAGTAATAAACTACCTGCAGCAATGATACTGTTGGAACCTATTATACTATCGTCCATGATAATACTTCCCATACCTACCAAAACCCGATCATTAATTTTACAACCGTGAACGATGGCATTGTGACCAATTGAAACATCATTGCCTATTGTGGTAGAAGAATGCTCAAAAGTTCCGTGAATCAGAGCACCGTCCTGAATATTGACCCGATCACCAATCGAAATGGTATTTACATCCCCACGAACTACAGCTTGATACCAGACTGAGCAATCGTCTCCCATGAAGACTTCACCGATTAGGGTGGCATTTTCTGTGAAAAAACAATTTTTACCGTATTGAGGGGTAAAGCCTCGTACTGTCTTGATCAACATAATAATTATTTCAGTCTAAATTATAAAATTGATTCATAACAACCTTCTCTTAATTTTTTTCGGATTTGTTTTTGCTAAATTTGTAAAAAAAGGATGAAAAATATTCGTATCGTTACCAGCTGTAAAAAAGGAGCTGTCCTCGCAAAATTCAGTATTACCCCTCCACTGGATCTACCTGTTTCCAAAACTTATATCAATATAGACCAAGCCACTGACGCTCCACTGGTAAAACAATTGTTTTACCTTCCTTTTGTAAAAAAAGTAGTTCTAGAAAACAGCACCCTTGTAGTAGAACGCTTCGATATACTGGAATGGGAAGAAGTAATAGATGAAGTAGCTGAGCAAATAGAGAACTACATTAATGAGGGTGGAGAAATACTCATTGAAGAAAAAAATACCGTAAAAGTCCCTGTCACCGTATATGCGGAGAGCACCCCCAATCCTCAAGCTATGAAGTTTGTGGCCAATAAAAAAATTACAGATCAAACCCTTTTTTTTGAAAATATCGATGCTGCTCATGATTCACCGATGGCGAAGGAACTCTTTAATTTTCCTTTTGTAAAAGAGGTGTTTATGGATGAAAACTATATTTCCATATCCAAAGACGAGTCAACCCCTTGGAAGGAAGTAGTCATGGATATGCGAGAGTTCATTAAGTCCTATTTGGAGGATGAAAAAAATATACTGGGTCCTTCTTTTATTGCCAGAGGCAATGACACGTCCACACCTGTCGATCCCAATTGGAGTGAGACCGAACAAGAAATCGTAAGAATCCTAGATGAATATGTCAAGCCTGCTGTGGCTTCCGACGGCGGAAACATCATTTTTGACTCCTATGAAGATGTTGAGAAAAGAGTTAAAGTAGTACTGCAAGGCGCCTGCAGTGGTTGCCCCTCCTCTACTTTTACCCTCAAAAATGGCATTGAAAATATCTTGAAAGATATGCTTCCAGGTAAAGTCGAATGGGTGGAGGCCGTTAACGGATAATCTAAGGCCCTATTTTCTTAGCTGTGGTATAAAAGTCCTTGAGGTAGAAAGGCTCGAAGTAGGCCACATCCTCAAAATCCTGCGACTTAAAAGCCTGCCAAGCCAAACCAATCATTGCACGAGCAGTGGGGTATTTGAGGTCTAAACGATATTCAATATGAGACGCATTTAAGACATGCTTACATTTTTCAGCACCCTCTCCCATAAATATCCAAGGTACATCAGAGGAAAACTCCTTAAAACTCTCGGCTGTAATTACTTGAGAAAAAGTAGGTTTTATAATTTCCTTTTTTTGATTAAGTACCATCGCATAAACCTCCATGCGACGGGCATCAAATTGAGGAAATAGCAGTGCCTCTTTTGGGTCTTTGTATTGCTCACATAGTATCTGAAGAGAATTGATTCCAATTAAGGGTAAGTCCAAAGCAAAACAAATGCCCTTGGCAGCAGCCACGCCAATTCTTAAACCAGTAAATGAACCTGGACCCATACTAACTGCAACAGCATCAAGATCAGCGATATTCATTTGAGCTTTTTCAAGTAACTCCTGAATAAAACCGTGTAACTGTTTACTGTGACTAAAGTTATGCGAATAACACTCTTTTAAAGACAGCTGTTCACCGGATTTACTAAGCGCTACAGAACAGTTTTTGGAAGCAGTTTCAATATGCAGTATCACACTCACATCACAAAAATAGAAAAATTAAGTGCTATAATTTTATGGAAATCCCAAAATAGAACTCCAATATTTTCAATTTAAATATATAATCAAACTTGGCACGAACTACATCTGAGGCAGCCGCCTCATAACGTTGCTTAATTTGGTTAAATTCAAAAGTATTCATGACTCCAGCTTCAAAACGATTGACGGCGTCTTCATAAGCTTTTTTACGGGCAAATTCTGTTTTTTGGGCCGCCTCATAGAATTTATAAGCCCCTTCCGCATTGTTGTAAGCTTGGTTGATCGTATTTTCTAAAGTGAGCTTTTCTTGTTCCAACTGATTCTGAGATCGCAATAAATTTAATTTGGAGCGTTCCACACTGTTTCGGACAGCATTGCCATTAAAAATGGGAATACTCAGTCGTAAACCTATATTGTGCCCTGCATTGGTATCGAATTGCTCATCAAAAGGAACAGGACCAATAAGTTTATTACCCTCAACAGTTCTCAATACCGTTTCTTTACTGGAGGACACAAAGCCAATAGGAACATCATTAAATAATCCATTGCCCGTAACACGATCAGCATAAGATACCCTCGTATTATAGCCATAAAATGCAGTAACACTTGGTTGAAGTGCACCCTTGGCCAAGTCAATGTCTTTTTCTGCAATGGCGATATTGGTCATCGATAGTTTGATGTCATTACGGTTGGTCAAAGCCTTTTCAAAAATATCCTTAGGTTTTTGAAAGAGTATCTGACCAAATAGGGCTTCAATATCTAAAGTCACCACCTCAAAATTTTCGTAATCAGTAATCAAAAGCATTTGCGCCAGATTAATTTTAGAGAGTCTAAGATTGTTTTCAGCTTGAATCAACACCTGCTCCTGCGTAGCCATTGAAGCCTCAATTTCAAATAAATCGTATTTCACTTTCGTACCCGCATCTATCATACTTTGAGTACGTTCTGCATCCTTTTGGGTAATCTCTAGTTGAGTCCTCTGAACCTCTAGAATTTCAATGTTAAAGAGAATTTGTAAGTAAGCATTGACAACCATTAAGCGGATATCGTCCTTCATATCCTCCAATTGATATTCACTGGCTAAGATGGCGAGGTTGGCTCGGTACAACTGGTTTAAATTCCTCAGACCTTTGAATATATCTAAATTCAAATTTGCTCCAAAAGAGGTATACTGCGTTGTTTTATTTTCCAAAAGTCCACGGGTAATGTCCTGATTGAGTCCGATATTCCAAGTGTGGTTGGCTTGTGCATTAACCGAAGGGTAAAAATTGCCTTGCGCATCTTTTTTGTTGAGTTCAGCATCTTCCAAAGAGAGTTCACTTTGCTTCACACTGATGTTCTTTTCCTCTGCCATCAAAACACACTCCATCAGAGTCATTGGTTCTGTTTGGGATTGAACTTGGACACCTAGAAGCAATACGATGACCGAAAGAAAGAATTGGATTGGTTTCATAATGTATTATTTATTTCCAGGATCCTCCTCATTCCCAATTTTGATAGGCTCGGTTTTATTCCAAACTTTGATTTGATCCTCTTTACTTAGTCCTTTAACCACCTCTACATTAATCCCGTCAGAAATACCCAAATCAATGTTTTTTCGCACAAATTTTCCTTTGTCATTTTTGATCTCCACATAGGGATCATTGGTTATTTTATCAAACTGTAATAAGGCCTCTGAGATACACATAACACTGTCCTTTTTTTCTAATACCAATGAGGCATTGGCACTGTAGCCCGCGCGTATAAAAACAGAATTGTCCAAATAAACGTCTCCCTCTATTTTGAACTGTACTGTTCCTTGCTCTTCATTTCCCTTAGGAGCAATAAACTTTAACTGGGCGTCAAATTCCTTATCTTGAACTGCACCTAGATTTACTTTTAATGGCATTCCTATAATCAATTTCGCCACGTCGGCCTCGTCAACTTTACCCTCAAAAATCATTTTATTCAAATCAGCGATTGTAGCAATGGTAGTGCCAGCATTGAAAGTATTACTTTCAATGACCTGATCTCCCTCTTTCACTGGAATTTCCAAAATAGTTCCTGCTACAGTAGCCCGAATATTGGTATTGGCAATAGAGGAACCTCCAGCAGAACCGAGCTTAATGATCTGAAGATCAGTCCTCGCATTGATTACGTTTTGTTTGGCTTGGTCAAAACTGAGTTTTGCGTTATCAAACTGCTGCTGGGAAATAATTTCCTTGTCAAAAAGAGATTGATTACGATTAAACTCAACCTCAGCATTTTTCAATAAAATAAGAGTATTCGACAATCTTCCTTTTGCTGTGTTAAGTGATTGTTCATTGGGAACTACTTTTACTTTGGCCAATAAATCGCCATTGGTTACCAAATCACCCTCTTCTACAAAAAGTTTTTCTATTATACCGGAAATTTGAGGTTTGATCTCTACCTCATCTTCAGGAATCACCGTACCAGTCACCACTGTCTTTTTTTCAATGTTTTGTGTTTTTGGGGATTGAGTTTTATACTCAACCAGAGGCTTGCTATTGGTTTTAATGAAATAGAGCGTTGCAAAAACCGCTCCCAAAATCATTAAACCTATGGCTAGATTTTTTAAAATTTTCATGTTAAAAAAGTTTTATTATTCTTCTCTTAGTGCGTCAATAGGTTTTATACTTACAGCCCGCTGGGCGGGGATCAATCCAATGAGTGTTCCCAATACCACCATAATGATCAAAGCACCGACAACCAACGGAATCGGAACCGTAGGGTTGGTATATGGGAAATTGGTTAAATCTTGAGTGAAAAAGTTAATAATGGCCAAAACAC
>MDTB01105079.1_pt1 | contig 10322 bp, 13 predicted proteins | sample 811161 | NCBI WGS metagenome assembly MDTB01 (sample SAMN05326650, study PRJNA326480) | marine metagenome | isolation source: seawater | place: Mediterranean Sea | collected 2009
ACTTTCTATGTTAGTTTTCAACTGCTCCATTGTAGTTGCCCCAATAATAACAGATGTTACAAAAGGTTGAATTTCTAAAAATTTTAAAGACATCTGCGCTAAGTCCAATTTATATTTTTTGGCTACCTCATAATAAGCATCGATTGCTTTCCCTGCATTAGGTTTGTTATATCTAGTCCAGAAATCTTTATGAAGAGCAATTCTAGATTTTTTAGGTAATTGATTATTTCTATATTTTCCAGAGAGATATCCACATGCTAATGGAGAATAGGCAAGCAATCCAGCTTGTTCTCTTACAGACATTTCTGCGAGACCAACTTCATAAGTTCTATTTAAAAGGTTATATGGGTTTTGAACTGAAAGCATTCTTGGAAGATCTTCTTTTTTTGATATTTCTAGAAATTTAGAAAGGCCCCAAGGAGTTTCATTTGATAATCCAACATATCTAATTTTTCCCTCTTCTATAAATTTTTTGAGACTTTCTAAAATATCTTCAAATTTAGTCCACTCATCATCATCATTATGTTCATAACCCAATTTACCAAAAAAATTTGTATTTCTTTCAGGCCAATGAAGCTGATATAAATCTATATAATCAGTTTTTAATCTCTTTAAACTTCCTTCTAAAGCCTCTGTAATATTTTTTTTACCAAATTGATTTCCGCCACCTCTTACGTATTCTCTCATTGGGCCACAAACTTTAGAAGCAAGTATTACCTTGTTTCTTTTTTTAGTTTTTTCGAACCAATTACCTATGATTTTTTCTGTGCTGCCAAATGTTTCCTCTCTTGGAGGGATAGAATAAATCTCAGCAGTATCCCAAAAGTTTACACCTTGATCTAAAGCAAAATCCATTTGTTCAAATCCTTCGGTTTCAGTATTTTGCTCTCCCCAAGTCATGGTACCGAGACAAATTGTACTCACATCAAGATCAGTATTTCCTAATTTTTTGTAGTTCATTGTGGTTTTTTTGAGTTAATTTTTTATTAATCTTTTAAGGTATCTTGAATAATTAGTAAAAGACTATATATCTTAGTTATTATGGAATTTAATAAAAAAGGAATACTTGCAAGAGCTAAAGCAGCCGCTCAAGAAACTTCTGTAACAGATGAAGGCTTAAGAGCCTACATGTTAAAAGTTTATAATTACATGGCAACAGGAGTTTTGCTTACAGGAATAATCGCGCTTTTAACTTTTAAAATGTCTGTTGTTACAGATGCGTCTGGATCTATCGTAGCTTTAACTGAAATGGGTAATGCGATTTATTTATCTGGTCTAAAATGGCTTGTAATGTTGGCTCCTTTAGGAATTGTTTTTTATATGAGCTTTGGCATTAATAAAATGAGTGCATCTAAAGCTCAAACTACATTTTGGGTTTTTGCCGCTTTAATGGGATTATCTTTATCTTCAATTCTACTAGTTTATACTGGTCTTAGCGTAACAAGAGTTTTCTTCATTACATCTGCAACATTTGGGGCCATGAGTATTTATGGTTACACAACTAAAAGAGATTTAACAAAGTTAGGCTCTTTTTTAATGATGGGTCTAATAGGTATTATTATAGCTTCAATAGTAAATATTTTTATGAAATCTTCTATGATGTATTTTGTAATTTCAATTTTAGGTGTTTTAATATTTGTAGGTCTTACGGCATATGACACTCAGAAGATTAAAAATATGTATTCTGCAAGTGATACAGGTGAGTTAATGGGTAAAAAGGCAGTTATGGGTGCCTTAACCTTATATCTAGATTTTATCAATTTATTTATTATGCTTCTTAGATTATTTGGTCAAAGAAGATAATTTTAATCTGAAAGTTTTTTCCAATTTGTGTTTTGTAATAAAATATTAAGGTCATAAGAGTTTTTTAATATTTTACCATTAGTGTCTGTAATTAAATATTTTAGATTCTTGTTTTTAGGTTTAAAGTTTTTACAAATTCTATAAAGTGCATTTTCAGCCGCATTTTTGAATACGCTAAAACCAACTTGTTTACTTGAAATACTTAGACCATAGTCTTTCCAAGAACCTTGTGAAACCATTTTTGCATACAAATCTAATATAATTTTTAGCTCATTTTTTTCAAAGAAATACTTTTCATCAATATTTTTATTGTTAACATTATTGATTACTAGTCTAAGATTGTTATTCATTTGTTTTATATTTGTTAATTAAACCTATTTGAAAGGCTGTAAAAATAAATGTTATTGGCAATAATCCCCAAACTTTAAAATTAACCCAAAATTCTTCTGATTGAGTTCGCCAAACTAATTCATTTAAAATTGCTAAGCCAAAGAAGAAATATATCCATCTCTTATTTAATACTTCCCAACCTTCATTGGTTAACGAAATTGATTTTCCCATTAATTTTTTTAATACTGGTTCTTGCGTAAAAAATCTTCCAAATATTAAAGCTAAACCAAATAGGATATTTATAATTGTTGGCTTGATATAAATAAATATTGGATTATCAAAATAAATTGTTAAACCTCCAAAAAAAGCAATCAGTAAACCACCCACTAGAGGAACTTTGGGTATTTTCTTTTCTAAAAACCAAACTATTGCTAATGCTAAAATTGTCGCGATTATTAAGGGTGGTATTGCGACTTTTAAATCTTTACCACTATCGTAATAGTAGTAAAAAAAAATAATTAATGGTCCAAAATCAGTAAGAAACTTTAAAAAAGATTTATTCACTAAAAAGATATTAACATAAATAGCTTTTTCATAAAAACTTTATATTTTTTCCTATTGATTTTAATTTTAAAATACCCATACTAAAATCAATGGCTGTTCAAAAAGCAAAATTTTCCATAGGTGATATTGTTAAACATAAACACTTTGAGTTTCGAGGCGTTATATATGATGTGGATTTTGAATTTAATAATTCTGAGGAATGGTATCAATCTATACCTAAAAATGTGAGACCAAGAAAAGATCAGCCTTTTTATCATCTGCTAGCTGAAAATGACGAAATAACATATGAAGCTTATGTGTCAGAGCAAAATTTGCTAATAGACGATTCGGATGAGCCAATTAAACATCCTTTAATTGAAGAAATTTTTTCTGGCAAAAAAGGTTCAAGTTATTTCAAGCAATCTAATTAAAATTCACTTTTTAAACACATTTGGTGCAAATCTTTGACATATCAAATATGTAAAGTTAACTAATTCTGATCAAGAGTGTAATTTTATACCCTTCGTTATTATCTCCCTCTGCATTCTTGATCAGATAATTTTTCACATTAAATTTATAAATTCTATGATTAATATATAAGGAATTTATGTTTAAATTTTTTGAACCAAATAGAATATTTTCAATAACTTCCAAGGCACCAAAATATGTTGCGACTCTATTTATCCTCGTTTTAACCGTTGGATTAATAGAGTCTTTAATATTATCTCCAGAAGATTATAAACAAAGTCACTCAGTTAGAATTATGTATGTTCATGTTCCTGCTGCATGGATTACTTTAGGAATTTTTACTTCGATTACGATTTTATCTCTAATCGGTTTTATTTTTAAAATTCAAAATTTTTACTTAATTTCTAAAAGTCTTGCCCCATCAGGTTTTATTTTTAACATTATTGCATTAGTGACAGGTTCAATATGGGGAAAACCTACTTGGGGTACTTGGTGGGCTTGGGACGCCAGAATAACTTCAATGTTAATCTTAGCATTATTTTACTTGTTATATTTATTGGCTTGGAGAATTTATCAAAATAAAGAACAGGTATTTAAGATTACAACAATTATAACAATTATAGGTATTATTAATGTTCCAATTATAAAGTATTCAGTTGACTGGTGGAATACACTTCATCAACCAGCTTCTATAAATGTTTTGTCAAAATCATCAATTCATTCATCAATGTTACTTCCACTAATTATAATGACTGCGGCATTTGCTCTTTTTTCATTATTAATTTTTTTAATGAAATATAATACAGAACTGATAAAGATTAAGAATAAAGGTTTAGATAGATTATGATAAATGAATTATTAAATATGAATGGTTATGGACTTTATGTTTGGTCAGCATTCATATTTACTTTTTTGAATTTTGCTATGCTTTATGCTGTTATTAAAATTCAATTTAAAAAGGAAAAGAAAAAATTTATTTTAAAGTTTGGAACTTTAAATTCAAAACAAGCATCTTTTGCAAAATCACAAAGTATTAATAGAGAGATATTATCTAATACTTCCAATATTTAAACTTTAAACGATGTATGGTCGAAAAGTTAAATTAAGATTTTTTTATATTTTATTAATTTTAGTTATCTTAAGTTTATCAATTTTTTTAATTTTAAGATCTCTCGAAGAAAATGTTGTATATTTTCAATCTCCATCGGAAATTAAAAGTATTTCAGAAATTGAAAGTAAAAAATTGAGAATTGGTGGTATGGTTAAAAAAAATTCTATTTTAATAAACGCAGATGAGATCAATTTTATAATTACCGATTTTAAGAATGAAGTTAATGTTACTTATTCAGGAGTTGTTCCAAATCTCTTTGAAGAAGGAAAAGGTGTTGTTGCTGAAGGTTATTTAAAAGATAGAAATTTTTTTATAGCTTCAAAAATATTAGCCAAACATGATGAAAATTATATGCCTCCGGAAGTAAAGGCTGCTTTAGAGGAGAAATAAATTTTGGCAAATTTAATAGGTTTTTATGCGTTAGTTTTGGGTACTTGCTTATCCTTAGTTATAGTTTTGATTTCTTTAAAAAATTTTAGAAATCCAGAAAATTTAAATGAAAAAATTATACCATTAACTTTTTTACAGTTCTTTTTAGTTTTGGTCAGTTTTTTTGGTTTAATAATTTCTTTTATAAATTCTGATTTCAGTAACGAGACTGTATTTAATCATTCTCACACAACCAAACCATTGTTTTATAAAATTTCAGGAACTTGGGGAAATCATGAGGGAAGTTTATTACTTTGGTTATTAGTTTTAACCTTATTTATCTTTTTATTTATTTTAAAATCTCATAAACAACCTACACAATACAGAGTTTTAACTTTATTGTTCCAAGAAATAATAATTATTGGATTTTTTATATTCTTAATAAAAACCTCAAGTCCATTTAATTATATTTATCCCGTTCCAGAGGAAGGTTTGGGTTTAAATCCTATTTTGCAAGATCCAGCATTAGCAATTCATCCACCAATTTTGTATTTGGGATATGTTGGCACATCTATAATCTTCTCTTCTGCACTATCTGCGGTATTGGTGAATTATATATCTAAAGAATGGGCCAAACATATTAAGACATGGATTTTAATATCTTGGATTTTTTTAACACTAGGAATTTTGTTGGGTTCTATTTGGGCTTACTACGAATTGGGTTGGGGTGGATTTTGGTTTTGGGACCCTGTTGAGAATGTATCTCTAATGCCATGGTTTGCTTTAACCACATTGATACATTGCATTTTAGTTTTAGAAAAAAGATTACAACTTACTTCTTGGGTAGTTATTTTATCTATTGCAACATTTACTTTAAGTATGTCTGGTACTTTTTTGGTTAGATCAGGAATTTTAAATTCAGTACATACATTTGCAAATGATCCTGAGAGAGGTTTATTTATTTTGATTTTTTTGTTTTCTTTAATTTTTTTGTCATTAGTTATTTTTTTCTTTTTTCATAAAAAAGATGATCATAATAAAAATTCTATTTTCTTATTAAGTAAGGAAACGTCAATTTTAATTAACAATTGGTTTATGATGTATTTTCTATCTGTAGTTTTAGTTGGTACAATATACCCAATTTTTTTAGATGTTGTATCATCAGAAAAAATATCTATTGGTCCACCTTTTTATCATAAATTAATTATTCCTTTTTTAATTCCTTTTTTATTAGTGATGGCCATAGGTCCTAAATTAAAATGGATAAAGTCCGATTTTTCAAAAAAGTTTAGTTTAATCTTACTATTTGTAATTTCAGTCTTACTTTCAATATTTATAATCAAAACTTTGAAAGTTCAGTTTTTGATAAATTCTATCTTACTTACTTTTATTTTTTATTTATTTTTTATTACTGTAAGAGATTTTTTTATTCAAAAATTTAATAATTTATCACAGAGTGTTGCTCATTTTGGATTTAGTTTATTTTTATTAAGTATTTTATTTAACAATATCCTTTCTACTGAAGTAATAACAAATTTAAAAGTTGGAGATACCTTCCAGTCTGAAAAATATAAGATTTATTTTCAGGACTTAAATCAAAAAAAGGAAAAAAATTTTGTATCTTTAGTTGGTAATTTTGTAATAGAAAATCTTGAAGGTGATATTCAGATTATGAAACCAGAGCTTAGAATTTACAACCAGCCGAATATAACCACTAGTGAAGCTTACATTAAAACAAATTTTTTTTCAGATAATTTTATGACTATGAATTATGTTCAAAATCAAGAGTATTTAAATATTAGATATCAAATAAAACCTTTAATGATTTGGATTTGGATTTCTGTAATAATGATTACTGCAGGTGGTTTAATAAGTGTTTTTAAAAAAAATGAAAACTAAAATTGTTCCATTAATTATATCTGTTCTTTTTTTAATTATTTTTATTTTATTTTATCAAGGATTAAGAAATTCAAATATTTATGTTCCTAAAGCCAATATAAATAAGGAAATTCCAAATTTTAGAGCAAAATTATTTGAAAGTTCTAAGAAAGTAAGCTCCTTAGAAATTTTTAAAGATAATCAATTTTACTTGATGAATATTTGGTCTTCGTGGTGCATTCCATGTAGAGACGAACATATTTTTTTGACAGATTTATCTGATGAGAAAAATTTAAATTTAGTTGGTTTAAATTACAAAGACAATATTGAAAATGCAAAATCTTTTTTAAATGATTTAGGTAATCCATATGATATTATTTTTTTAGATCCCAAAGGAATTATTGCAATAGATTGGGGGGCTTATGGAGTACCTGAAACTTATTTAATTAAAAAGAATATAATTATAAAAAAAATAATTGGCCCATTAAATATAGATTTGGTTAAAGAAATTAAAGAGATAATTAGATGAGAGTTTTAAAATACATATTATTATTTTTTTTTATATTTAATTTTAGTTATGCTCAGCAAAGTGAATTAGAAAATAAAATAACAAAAAATTTAAGATGCTTAGTTTGCCAAGGACAATCTGTATATGACTCAGATACAGAATTTGCAAATAGTTTAAAATTGCTTGTTAAAAAAAAATTAAGTGAAGGTTTTAATGAAAATCAAATTTATGAATATTTAAAAGAAAGGTATGGGGAATGGATATTATTTGATCCTGAATTTAATCAAAATACATACTTTTTGTGGTTAATGCCTATTTTAATGTTTTTAATAGGTGGATTATTAATATTTAAGTTATTTATTATTAGAAAAAACTAAGTATATTTCAAATATGAAATTTTTAATATGTACCCTGACCGCAATATATTTTATTTTTAATGCTTCTTTATTTGCAGAAGAAATTAAAATTAATGATAAAAATACAGAGTTTAGTGTCTACACTGGGATGTTCGACTTTAGTGACGATGGTAAGAGATCTACATTGATAGGATTTCAACATCAAAATGAAAATCTTAATAGAGATACTTTTTTAGGAAATTTATCACCGATTACAGGTGCATTAATAACAGCTGATAATGCTGCGTACTTTTATACTGGAGTACAAGCTCAATATAAGATTGGAAGTTTAAATTTAACTCCAAGTTTTACGCCTGGTTTTTATAATCAAGGAGATGGTAAAGATCTTGGCCATGTATTGGAGTTTAAAAGTGAAATTCTATTATCACTAGATTTACCAAAAGAAAGTCAATTTGGTTTCTCATATAACCATTTATCTAATGCTAGTTTAGGAGATAAAAATCCTGGGGCAAATAGTTATATGTTTAATTTTTTCAAAAAGTTTTAAATTTCTCATAATGAATTTAAAAGACTGCCATAATTTTGCTGATTTCAGAAAATTAGCTAAAAAAAAATTACCTTCACCAATATTTCATTATATTGATGGTGCTGCAGACGATGAAGTTACTTATGCAAGAAACACAAGTGCATTTGATGATGTAGATTTAGTTCCAAATGTATTAAGGGGTGTAGAAGATGTAGATTTATCTACTACGATATTTGGTAAAAAATTAGATTTACCTTTTTATTTATCTCCTACCGCACTTCAAAGACTTTTTCATTATGATGGTGAAAGAGCAGTTGGTAAAGCAGCACAAAAATTTAATACAATGTTCGGTGTTTCAGCTTTAGCTACAGTTAGTGTAGAAGAAATCTCTTCTATGATTGACACGCCAAAAATGTTTCAATTCTATTTTCATAAAGATAGAGGGTTGAATGATTCTTGCTTAGAAAGAGCAAAAGCTGCAAAATTTGATGTAATGGCATTAACGGTAGATACAATAACAGGGGGTAATCGTGAAAGAGATTTAAGGACTGGATTTACATCTCCTCCTAAACTCACCTTATCGAGCTTATTTAGTTTTGCTACAAAACCTATGTGGGGAATAAATTATTTAACAAAAGGTAAATTTGAGCTACCACATCTTCAAGATTATGTAAAAGAAGGCACTAGCACAAACACTTCAATAGGAAATTATTTTTCTACAATGTTAGATCAATCAATGAATTGGAAAGATGCAGAAAAACTTTGTTCTCAATGGGGAGGTCATTTTGCATTGAAAGGAATTATGAGTGTTGAGGATGCTAAAAAAGCTGTAGATATTGGTTGTACTGGTATAATGGTTTCAAATCATGGTGGAAGACAGCTTGATGGTTCTAGATCTCCATTTGATCAACTTGCTGAAATAGTTGATGCTGTAGGAGATAAATTAGATGTGATTTGTGAAGGTGGAATTCATAGAGGAACACATATGTTAAAAGCATTATCTTTGGGTGCTAAGGCTTGTTCCGGTGGAAGACTTTATCTTTATGCATTAGCTGCTGCAGGACAATCGGGTGTTGAGAGAGCTTTAGAAAAGTATAAATCTGAATTAGTAAGAGATATGAAACTTATGGGATGTACTAAGATAAGTGATTTGAATAGAAGCAATTTAAGGTTTAGAAGATAGTGAGTTTAAAAGATTGTCACAATTTTGATGATTTCAGGATATTAGCTAAAAAAAATTACCCTCACCTATCTTTCATTATATTGATGGTGGGTCAGATGATGAATCTACTTTAAGAAGAAATACAGATTCGTTTAATGAATGTGATTTAGTTCCAAACATACTTGCAAATGTTGGTAAACCTGATTTATCTACAACTTTATTTGGAAGAAAGATAGACATGCCAATCTTTCTATCTCCTGCAGCAATGCAAAGACTTTACCATACTGATGGTGATAAAGCTTCAGCAAGAGCAGCAGAAAAGTTTGGAACTTTTTATAGTATGTCTTCCATGAGTAATAATTCTATAGAAGAAATATCTAATATTTCCAGTGGACCAAAACTATTTCAACTATATGTTCATAAAGACAAATCAATAACAGATGATTTAATTGATAGATCAAGAAGATCAGGATTTGATGCGATGTGTCTGACTGTAGATACCTTGGTTGCAGGCAATAGAGAAAAAGATCATAAAACAGGATTTACGACACCACCTAAACTTACACTTCAAAGTTTATTAAGTTTTGCAACAAGACCAACTTGGGTATTTAATTATTTAACTGGAAAAAAATTTGAGCTATCAAATGTTAAAAAAAAAACAGACAAAGGTACAAATATTGCTAAGTCAGTAATTGAGTACATCAATGAACAGTACGATCCATTAATGGGGTGGAAAGATGCTGAATATTGTGCAAAAAAATGGAATGGTCCTTTTGCACTTAAGGGGGTAATGTCTGTTGAAGATGCAAAAAGAGCAATTGATATTGGTTGTACAGCTATAATGATTTCAAATCATGGCGGCCGACAACTTGATGGATCAAGATCACCCTTTGATCAAGTTAAAGCAATTTCTGATGCTGTAGGTGATAAATTGGAAATTATTTTAGATGGAGGCGTGAGAAGAGGCACTCATGTATTAAAAGCAATAGCCGCTGGCGCAAAAGTCTGTAGTTTTGGTAAAATGTTTTTGTTCTCTTTGGCCGCAGGTGGCCAGCAAGGTGTTGAACGTTTATTAAAAAATATGCACGATGAAATAAACAGAAATATGATTTTAATGGGGTGCAAAAGTTTAAAAGAGTTGAATAGTTCAAAATTAATCTATAGAAAATAGAGGTTAAAAATTATGAAGTTAGCAAAGAGTTTAGAAAGATTAGGTACTGAGTCTGCATTTACTGTTCTTGCGGAAGCAAAAAAATTGGAAGCTCAAG
>MDTB01194187.1_pt1 | contig 10322 bp, 9 predicted proteins | sample 811161 | NCBI WGS metagenome assembly MDTB01 (sample SAMN05326650, study PRJNA326480) | marine metagenome | isolation source: seawater | place: Mediterranean Sea | collected 2009
CATGGCTAATAAAAAATCAATTTGATCAAAATCCAGTCCTCCTGGGACAGGTGTTCCTGTATTGGGGCATAAATATGGCATTAGACAATCTATATCAAAGCTTATATAGACTTGTTCAGGGCAGTTATTAATAATTTTTTTGCAAATACTTTCCCAGCTTTTACCTTGAAATAGATCCTTTTTAATTTCATGATTAAAAAATGTTTTTACCCTACCCTTTGATTGCTTCATGACAGTGACTTCTTCCTCACAGTAGTCTCTTATTCCAACTTGAATAAGTCGACTAACATCATGGATATCAAGAGCATTTTTCATGATTGATGCATGTGAGTGATCAAATCCTTGATATTTATCTCTCAAATCCATATGAGCGTCAAATTGTAGGATAGCAAATGTATCAATATAATCGGCTAATGCTTGTATTACGCCTAGCGAAGTTGAATGCTCACCTCCTACCATTCCAATTAACTTTTCTGATTTAATAGCATTTTCAGTTTCCTGATAAACCCATTCATTTAATCTGTTGGAGGCCTCATTTATGAGGTGAAGGTCTTTTTGATCACTTGCTGTTAATTCAATATTGTTATCATGCTTATCGATAATAACTTTGGCTTTTTTACGAAGGCTTTCGTTTTCTGTTAATTGATTTTCATTCTCAGGTAACAGAAAGATACCTTCATCAAAGACAGATTTGTAGTTATGGTGATATAAATCAAGCTGCTCAGAGGCGTTAAATATTATTCTAGGCCCATTTGCTGTTCCAGATCTGTAACTGCTTGTCACATCCCAATGAACTGGAAGGATCCACATATCTGCTTGACCTTTTGTTGGGTAAAGTCCAAATAAATTTTTATCGTGATTCATCATGAGCTTATATTAACATTCTTCTTTTCGTGCTACTAGTTGCTTTAATGTTTAGAATTGTTGATTTTTGGGTATCTTTGTAAAAACTAATTTTGGGAGGATAATATTTCAAGAATAAATAATGGTAACTGGGTTCAGAGTTTAGGTCAATTTGATGAGCCTAGATCTAACAAAAGTGTTGCTAATGCTTTAAAACAATCAACTAATAATTCACAGAAGAATTCTACTGAAGTTTCTGCAACAGTAGAAAAGATAGAGGGTTTCTTTCAATGCCCTATCACACAAGAGACTTTGTCAGAGAATTTTTATATGTTTCTTGGAGAAGATACTGTAACTTTTGCAGATTTAGGTTCTGATTCAGAAAATAAAAAAAACATTGATACGCAATTAAGTCGAAGGGGTAACAAAGATTTTATTTTAAATTTGCAGATTAAAAAAAAATTCAATCTTCGAAGGGTAAAACCTCTCTATTAGATAAAATTTTACGTTGTTTGAATAGCGAAGTAGATAATGCCTTAAAGCTTTCAAATATTAAACGTTTTTTAGATGATGAAATTGCAACAGTTAAAGATTCAAAAGCTAACATCTATCCATATATCAACAATCAAACTGGTGAAATTATAATGTCCAAAAGCATGGCTGCTAATGAATCAAGTTTCATTCCATTTACACAATTAAGCGAAATTGCTGAATTAGTTGGAATAAAGTGTAGTAGGTCTGATTTTCAACAAGAACAAGACGCTAAACGAAGAAATGACGCTATACAGGCTCGAGAAGAATCAAGGACTACTGAGTCCAATAGGAATCAAAGAGTTATGTTAAGTCTTAGGAGACAAGAATCAGAGGGTTCAGAACTTTCTAGGCAGGAGTCGTTTGATTCAGTAGATTCAATAGAATCTGACTCTCCGAGAAATCGAGATGAAAATCCCTTTTTTCAATTTGCCCAGCGACAAAGGCAAGAAGATAGAAAAATTTCAAGTGAATCAGAATCCAAATTGCGTAGTCAGGTCTCTTCTAGCTCTATTGATTTAAATGATAATCAAAATTCAATTTCAACTCATACTAAAAACTTATTAACTATTAATTTACCTGATGAAGCAGAAAAATTTGTAAAAAATCTTTCATCAGAAGATATTGACGCCATAAAAGATGAATTGAATTCGTATTCGTATCCCTTATCAACTCAAGAAAAAAAATCAATTTATCTAGTTTTAAATGTTATTGATTATAATCCAGATGTTATTGATAATAATCTTCAACTTGATGACTTTTCTGATTTTTTATGGGACCTACTATAAATTAACTTTTGTTTGAATAATTTTATTTTTACTACTTACTATTTTTTTTGCATTATAAGATAATGTTTTTATGACAAGCTTTAATCGATTACAGTTTAAAAATAAAATCATTATTTTTTGTGTTATTCATTACAATTACGAATGCGTATATGTCACATTGAAAAATATCATAGCTATTTTGGATCAGTTACCGGATGTTTATTTGATTTTGATTAGTAGTGCTGCTAAACCTGATGTACAAGCTTTGTTTGATTCTATCGAGCATAAACGTATTGATAAGGTCCATTTGCCTATAAATGTTGGTTATAATCATAGTGTTAATTTTTATATTAGAGATTTTATTAATGATGATAATTTGCCACGTGTCATTATTAGGTTGGATGCAGATATTTTATTTGATCAGGCTGATTTTGAGTCTCTGGTAGATGCCTGTGAACAACTAACTCAATTTTCTATTATTGGGATGTCTTATTACCCAAATGAATGTAATCCACAACTTAATACTCCATTTAAGGCTAGAAAATTTAAAGGAAAAAACAATAAAGAGTATTCTTTAAAAATACCTTTTATGACTCCTATTTCTGGTGGGATTATGGCATTTCGGGGTTCGATTTTAAAACATGATTTACATTATCAACCATTTCAACCCAAATATTTACCTAAAAAATTTGTTAAAATTACACCCGTTGGCGGTGCTGACTCGTCACTTTACAATGCCTTAAAAGGTAAATATAAAATGGGCTATCTCGAAGGGACCACCGCCTATCATTTAAAATCTCGTGATAATACTATTGTAAATATCCCTGAAAAATATAACTCTTTATTAAAATGAATTTCAAATCATAGATGGTTGAATTTTTACTTTTAAAGTATTATTTATTCTATGAATAAAAATCAGTTTTTAACACAATTTAAAGATTATTCTGTTTTCCCAATTTGTGAAGAGCTTGTGTTTGATATGGACACAGCCATTAATACTTTTTATAAATTTCTTGATCGTGATGATGTTATTTTTTTGGAAGGTATTTCATCTTCTGAGCAACATGGACGCTATTCTTACTTAGCATTAGATGCTTATTTAAAATTGATTTGTCATGAAAAGCAGTATTCTATTCAGAAAGGCCATACAGAAGAAAAATTTGATGGTACTGTATTCGACGCTTTAACAAATTTACTTGAAAAATATAGTATGCCATCTAATACCCCAGATTATATTACTGGTATTTACGGTACAATCAGTTATGAAGTTGCAGCACATAGTGAAGCAATTGATCTGCCCAAAAAACGTAGCCTAGGTACTCCTTTTGCTGAATTTATGATACCTAAAATAACCCTTGTTTTTGATAAGCATTATCATCGTATGACATTATGTTATACCATTTTCAAGGATGATATCGACGACAAAAATAGTACTCCTGATCAAGCTTATGATGAGGCGATTAGTCAATTAGATCAATTAAAAGATACTATTAAAAAAGCTGTTCAAGTTGAACCTGCATTTTTATCGAATGAAGTTGATCATTACCAAGAGATTAACGCAACATTTAATCGTGAAAAAGATCGCTTTTATGCAGATGTAGAACGTTGTAAGAAATATATTTATGATGGAGATATATTCCAAATTCAGATTTCACGTCGTGCTAGTGTTCCATATAGTGGAAACCCATTTCATTTGTATCGCTATTTACGCAACTTTAATCCATCTCCGTTAATGTTTTATTTAAAAAACAAAGACAACACATTAATTGGTGCGTCACCTGAAATTTTAGTCAATGTTGCTGATAATAAAATGATTATTCGACCTATTGCAGGTACGAGAAAGCGTTATTCTAAAGATCGTACTGAAGCTGAAATTATCGCAGAGTTAACGTCCGATCCAAAAGAAAAGGCTGAACATATTATGTTGGTAGATTTAGCTAGAAATGATATAGGTCGTGCTTGCGATTTAGCGTCAGTAGAAGTGACTGACTTAATGATAGTTGAAAAATATACCCATGTGATGCACATGGTATCTGAGGTGCAAGGTCGCTTAAAAAAGGATATGACAGCGGTAGATGCTTTAAAATATGGTTTTCCAGCAGGTACGGTAACAGGTGCTCCTAAAATACGCGCAATGGAAATTATCGCTAAACTTGAAGATGAGCAACGCGAATTTTATTCTGGTGGTATTGTGTTTTTCGATTTTAAAGGTAATTTAAAAACAGCTTTAACTATTCGCAGTATTTTAGTTAAAGATAATATGGCGTATACTCAAGCTGCAGCCGGGGTTGTTGCTGATTCAGTACCTGAAGATGAGTTTAAAGAAACAAATAACAAAATGAGAAGTTGTCTATCTGCAATGACTCAATTTGGAGATAAAGTATGATTTTAGTGATTGATAATTATGATTCATTTACGTATAACTTAGTGGATTATTTTGGAAGGATTTCTGATTTAGACATAGTTGTTCATCGAAATGATAAAATATCGCTTGAAGAAATTGATCAGTTATCTCCATCTTACATTGTGATATCACCAGGCCCAAAAACACCAAAAGAGGCAGGGATTAGTAAAGATGTCATTTCAAAATTTGGAAAAAACATACCCATATTAGGTGTTTGCTTAGGGCATCAGGCTATAGGGGAAGTTTTTGGGTCTACTATTTATAATGCAAAAGAATTAATGCATGGAAAAACATCTAAAATTACACATAATGGTCATTTTTTATTTGCAGATATATCATCTCCATTTGAAGCAACACGTTATCACTCACTGGCTATTCAGCCAGATACACTTTCTTCTGATTTAATTGCTACCGCTCATACTTCAGATGGTGAAATAATGGCTATTGCTCATAAAGAGTTACCTATTTATGGTGTTCAATTTCACCCTGAATCTATTTGTTCACCAGATGGTTTGAAAATATTAGAAAACTTTCTTAAATATGATCAGTTTTAATTTGTAACTAATATGCTAAATATTTTAAATTTAAATTCAAATAAACCTTCTATTACTGTTATTTTATGTGCTTATGATCGACCTCATTTGTTAGAGGAACAAATTGCTGCAATTCATAATCAATCGGTTAAAGTTGATGATATTTGGCTTTGGTATAATCAAGGAACAGAACCTCAAATTACGATACCTGATATAAAAGTTGCATATTGTAACCATAATTTTAAATTTTTTGGTCGTTTTGCCTTTGCAATGATGGCGAAAACTGAATATGTTGCTTTTTTTGATGATGATACCATTCCTGGAAAAGATTGGTTAAAAAACTGTCTTGATCATATGGAGATGCATGAAGGCATCTTGGGAACAACTGGTGTAAAGCTTACAAAAAATACATATGTAAATCATATTAAAATTGGTTGGAATGGGACACATGGTTCAAACGAAGAAATCGAAGAAGTTGATTTGATTGGGCATGCATGGTTTTTACGAAAATCTTGGTTAAAGTATTTATGGTATGAAGACCCTGTTTCCTGGGATAATGGTGAAGATATTCATTTAAGTTACGTAGTTAAAAAATATGCAAACGTACCCTCTTACATTGTTCCTCATCCAAAAGATAATTTAAACTTATGGGGAAGTACAAAAGGTTCAGAATATGGTGGAGATGATAAAGCCACATGGAAAAAACGACCAAATAAACATATTAATTTACGTAATAAGGTTGTCAAAAACCTCATTGAGCGTGGTTGGGAACCTCTTTTCTTAAGCTAATGAAGATTTTAATGCTTGGCTTATTTACTGGAAACGTTTTTGATGGCGATGAAATACTTGCGTATGGGTTTGAACAATTAGGTCATCACGTTACAAAATTCAATTATAGAAAAACACCTTTTATGAATTTTAAGTTATTAACACTTTGGAAACAGTATGATCTGTTAATTATTGGAAAAGGTGAATCAATTTCGCCATTTGTTTTAAAGCAAGTAAAGATACCTAAAATTTTATGGTACGGGGATCAACGAGATACGGTTCAAAAATGGTTGGTTAGACGTATTAAACATGTAGATTTGTTTTTACATACTACAGCAGGTAAACGCTTAAATGAGTATCATAGCTTATCACAAACACCATCTTCGTTTTTTATGGTTCCTTGCCAGCCTAATTTATATAATGATTCACTAAGTTATAAACATGATATATTTTTTTCGGGTAGCCCTCTTTCAACTTTAGGTGATAATGTGCGTCACGATGTATTGTCAGCTTTATCTACACGCAAAGATTTTAAATGGTTTGGTAAAGAACCTAAAACTGTTATTAAAGGCGTAGAATATAGTTCTGAGATGACAGCTAGCAAAATTTTAGTTAGTGTTAATCATTTTAATGATTATTTAAAGTATAGTTCTGATCGTATCATTCATTACTCTGCTGCTGGTTTTACGCTTTCTTATAATATCCCTGGTTTTCGTGACTTGTTTACACATATCCCTACCTTTGATTCTGTTGATTCAATGCAGAAATTGCTTGATTTTTACCTTAATAATACTGATGAACGTGAGTCTTTAAAAAATCTTATTATTAATGAAACTCGAACAAAGTATAATGCTGTATCGATGTGTAAGTATATTCTTGATTTAATTGAAAAAAAAGAATCAGCTCTGTACCCTCAATTTGATTATTTAAGCTAATTTTAATCAGTCTATATTCTTATATCTTTAAATGTTGTATTATTTCTAAATGTTAAAAAAGATAGCCATTATTATAGGTACACGTCCTGAAGGAATAAAATTAGCGCCTATTATTAATTATGCAAAAGAGTATTTCTCTGACGACATTGAACCCTTGGTTATTGCTACTGGTCAACATAATGAATTGCTCACTGAAGTTTTTTCTTATTTTAAGGTTTCCCCAGATCATAGTTTAAAAATAGAACGTAAAAACAACTTGTTATCCGAACTGCAATCTTCTTTAACTCAATCACTAGAGCAACTTTTTATTAAGGAAAAGCCTGATATAGTAATGGTTCAGGGGGATACGATCTCAACCCTTGCTGGTGCAATGGCTGCTTATTATCAAAAGATCCCAATTGCATATGTTGAGTCTGGTTTACGTTCTGGCCAATTATATGCGCCATTTCCAGAAGAAGCGAATCGTTTGATGGTAACAAAGTTATCTCAATGGCATTTTACTCCTACATCAACAGCCACGTTAGCATTAAAATCTGAAGGTATTACTAAAGATGTTTATGAAGTCGGTAATACGGTTGTAGATGCTATTCATTTTGCTCAAAAAGTTGGTTTTTCCAATGATTATTCCTATCACCAATGGATCGATAAACGAAATAAAGATCGCAAAATGATTTTAATTACTATCCATCGTCGTGAAAATTGGGCTAGAGAAGTGGATAACATCATAGCGGCTGTTAAGCAATTGGCTACTTCGTACAATGATTATGTTGATTTTGTATGGATTTCCCATGCTAACCCAGCGCTAGCGGACAAAATAAAGTCTAATCTTAAAGATGCAAATAATATTTTTATCTATCCACCAGCAAACTATCCACAGTTGTTAAACTTGATGATGAATTCAGATATTATCTTAACTGATTCAGGAGGTATTCAAGAGGAAGCTCCTAGTATGAATAAGCCTGTATTGGTTGCCCGTGATGTGTCTGAGCGAATGGAAGGTGTTGATTCAGGTTGTGCTAAATTGGTTGGCACTAAAAAAGAGTCTATTATTTCAGCTGTGACTGACTTATTAGAAAATAGTGATTCTTATAATGCTATGATTGGTGTTAATAATCCTTATGGTGACGGAGAAAGTAGTCGTCGTATCTTAGAAGTTTTACAAGCCTTTTAAGATATTTCTCGTTGCTGCAGTAATTTTAACATCTAGTGTTTGACCTAACTGTTGCTGCTCTTTAGGTAAAATTACAATTCGATTACAATCTGTTCTACCTTGTACTTCGTTTTCTGATTTTTTTGTTTTAAGTTCTTCGATTAATACTTTTTGGGTTGTACCGATAAGATTATTATTTTTTTTCATTGAAATGGCATTTTGGATCTCATTTAAGCGAATAATTCGATCTTTTTTTGTTTCTTCTGTTACATCATCTGGAAATTTTTGAGCGGCTCTTGTATTAGGTCGTTCTGAATATTTAAAAATAAAGGCTGAATCAAATTCAACTTTTTCAACAACATCAACTGTATCTAAAAATTCTTCTTCTGTTTCTGTGGGAAAACCTAAAATAATGTCTGTTGAAATTGCGATATCAGGGATAATATTTCTAATATCAGCAACTAAGCCTAAAAACTCTTCTTTTGTGTAAGAGCGATTCATTTTGTGAAGTACCCTATCATTTCCGGCTTGTAATGGCATGTGTATCTGCTTGCAGATGTTATCGCGCTCAGCCATTAATTTAATTAGCTTTTGTGGAAAATCTTTTGGATGTGGAGAGGTATATCGAATGCGTTCAACACCTTCAACGTCACTTACCATTTTCATTAAATCTGTAAAATCATATTGCTCATGCTTGTATGAATTTACATTTTGGCCAAGTAAAGTAACTTGCTTATAGCCGTCAGCAACCAGTCGTTTTACTTCGTCAACAACGTTAAACGGATCTCTACTACGTTCTCTACCTCTTGTATAAGGAACAACGCAAAATGTGCAAAAGTTGTTACAACCACGCATGATAGCAATCCAGGCATTTACCCCACCCTGTCTAGTAGGATAAACATCACTGTATGTTTCAAATTCTGATAAGGTGACATCGTATTGCTTTTCTCCACTTGATTTTAAACTGTGAATTAAACCAGGAAGGCTTTTGTAACTATCAGGGTCGGCGATAAAATCAATTTTTAAGCGAGAGTTTTCTAATAAATCTGTTTTGAAATTGGTAGCCATACAACCAAGCACTCCGATTAGAGCATCTTTATTAGCATGTTTGATTTCATGCACACGGTTATAAATTTTTCGATTGGCGTTGTCGCGAACCGAGCATGTATTTAACATGACAATATCAGCACCTATCTCTTGGGTAGCGATGTCAAAGCCATCTTTGCTTAAGATCGATTTTATTAATTCTGTATCATAGACATTCATCTGACAGCCGTAGGTTTCGATGAATACTTTTTTCTTTGTTGTTGTCATAGGCTAGAAATTATACTTTAATGGGCTTTAAACATAAAGACTTTGGAAAATGCTTTATTTATTTTAAATTACTTACAGTTAAGGTTTTGTTGTTCTATATAATCTTTATTTTGCATATCTATTTTTAAATGGTTTTGTATGAGTGATTTTTTTATCGTGAAATTTCTTCTAAAATAAAAACGAAAATTATATAGTAATAATTAAGGAAAGTACTTGATTGCTAATTAGACCCGTCTCCCCTACTGATGGGGGTTTTAAAGATATTAAAAATGATAGTTTTTGTAAGAGATTATGTGTTAAGGTTCTCTCTCTGTGCTGTTGTCTATCAACAAGCAGAATTGATATAACTCCTTATGCTGTTGAACCTGATACTTTAGATAATTCCCAAATTAACACAAATTTAGAAAACGTATTATTAATAGGAACTCAGGAAGAGGAAAAGTTTTTAAAATTCGATTTCGATAATTCTTTTGCCCATTTAAACTTAAACAAACAAACTTTTTTTTTGGACTATGTTAGAGAGTTTTTGGGAAATCAAATATCTATAACGGATGCTTTTTATCTTTTTTTCGTTATTAATGATCAAAATTCTGATGAAATAAATACTGATAAAGTAGATGAGCAATTTAAAAGCCTTAGACAAGGTTTAGCTAACATCATTAAGTTTCGGCCTCAATATGAAAATTTCATTTTGACAAATTTTATGAGTACTAAAAATACTAAGGAAGTCTTTGAATGGGATTTTCAACTCATTTATAAAAATCTTTTACGAGTAAGTAATTATTATAATCATTTTATACTCATGCATTATGAGCCTGAGTATCGTCGACCATATCTTTATGATAGAGTCGATGATTGCTTTGAGAAATCTTTATTGACTATCACTTCTATTATAAAACATTTACCTACTGATAAAAAAAATGTTTTTACATTTTTAGATGATTTAATAAGAGATGATTTAATAAAAGATGGTTTTAAAATTAATTCAATTAATTACTCTGACAAAAAAAAGATTTATAAATTTTTAGCATTACATGTTCATTTTTCTTTTTCAACATTTAAATCTTTTTATGAATA
>MDTB01070964.1_pt1 | contig 10320 bp, 10 predicted proteins | sample 811161 | NCBI WGS metagenome assembly MDTB01 (sample SAMN05326650, study PRJNA326480) | marine metagenome | isolation source: seawater | place: Mediterranean Sea | collected 2009
AAGTTCAATAAGATGCCCGTTAAAATAGCGAGAATGAGTAATAAAGGAATTAAATATTTATATCGCATTAATAGACTCCATTTAATATCATTGTTTTTTTGATTGTATTTTTATTACTTTTAATTGTTAATGCAAATATCACACTGTCATTATTAATAATGGGACTCCTTAAATTAGTAGTTGGCTATATAGATCCAATAGCAAATAAGATCGGAGAGATTGTATTAGTCGATATCACTTGGTTAACAGGACTGTGGACATGGCTATACAATTTGCCAATAATACCATTTTCAAATTTTAATAATACCGTCATGATGGGGAGTTTGACGTTAGCCTTTATCCTCGCCTTCCCCATTTATTTACTATCCGAATTCTTGATCGATCAATATCAAAAGAAATATCGTGAGAAAGTGATGCAATTACACGTTTTAAAAGTTTTAAAAGCATCAAAGATCGTTGACTTTTTCTCAAAACTAAACTGATAAAAATGGAGTCTATTAATGCGATATAAATATTTAATTCCTTTATTACTCATTCTCGCTATTTTAACGGGCATCTTATTGAACTTGAATGTAATTGCAAAAAAAGGGTTTATAGTAGCTATACAAAACCTAACTCATGCTAAAGTAGATGTAAAAAAAACAAAAGTAGAACTATCACCTTTAAAAGTAAGTTTTTACGGTGTAAAAATTGCCCATCCAAATAAAGAATTTACGAATTTTTTAGAGTTTGAAGAAGCGATTCTATCAGTAAAGTTTTGGGCATTACTTCATAAAAAAGTCGTCATAAATGATGCAAAGTTAATAGATCTATCATTATTAACACCTCGAAAAGAATCAGGTTTTTTACCAAAGACTAAAATAGAACCCGTAAAAAAAACATCTCTAGTTAAAGAAAAGTTATCTAAATCTCTGAATAAACAACTTGCTTCTTTCATGCCCTCAGATATTAATATTGATACGTTATTGGGAACAGATACCGACCTTTTCAAAGATATATATAAAGAAACTGAATTAGAATTAAAAACATTAGATCAAAAATGGAGAACGGTTGCCAAAAACAATTCATTTTCTCAGGAATTATCTGGAATTGAAAAACAAATTCAAACATTAGACACAAGCTCTGTGGAAACGGTAGAAGATATACAAAGACTCATTAGTAAAATTCAGACTATTAAAGAGTCATCGAAAAAATTACATCAAAAGATTGAAGGAACAAAAGCTGCCTTTGATAATGATTTTAAAAAAGTAATGACTAAACAAAAAGAAATAAAAAAAATTGGTGAAAAAGAACTGTCTAAGGCTTTATCCAGAATTCCATCAAATCCAAACTCAACAAAGATTGGTGATTTGTTATTTTCGCAAACCATACAATCAAAGATAGATCCAGTGATATCAATGGTATCTAAAATAAAAAACGTTCATACAGCAACAAAAATTCAAAAACCTCAACAAAAAGGCCGTTTAGAAGGTACAACAATTTTATTTAAAGATAAAAAACAATATCCAAAGTTTTGGATAAAAGAACTTACTGTATCTGGAAAAGGTAGAAATAATCAATATATTAAGGGTTCAGGTAAAGATCTAACAACAAACCAAAAATTAACAAACAAAACAATGTCTCTTTCCATAAATACAAATGATGTATTTTCAAAAGGTACTAGTTCTAAAATAACGTTAAAACAAAAGCTCATTTTAGATGATAGTAAAACGTATTTATATATTTCTGCTAAAAAAATTCCCTTAAAGAAACTATCTATCTTTGAATCACAGTCAGAATCGGTAACCTTGGTAAAAGGAAATGCAACAATATTTGTTTCCTTAACATTAATGCAAGACTTTATTGATGGTAAATTACGATTAAATGCTAATAAATTATCAATACAAACAAAAGGAATGAAAAAAGGTGGGCCTTTCTCCTTGCAGACTATGGCCGCTAATACTATAGAAGATATTAAAAGTACAAGTGTTAAGGCATCTATAAAAGGAAGGGGGAATGAATATTCATTAAAAATAACAACCCCATTTGACAAACTATTTGCATCTAAAATAAATAGTCTAATGAAAAAGAAAATAAATCAACAAAAAGAAAAAGTAAGAAAAATTGTAGAAAAAGCAGTTTTAAAACAAGAAACGGTATTAGCCTCAATGATCAATAAGAAAAAGTCATCTTTAGGGGAGGGCTTACTAAAACAGTATGAAGAAAGTGGCTCTTTGACAACTTTATTGACTAAACAAGATGAACTAGCAAAGTCTAAACTCACAAAAAAAACAAAAGAAATTCAAGATAAAGCAAGTAAAAAGGTAAAAGATGCGTTGAGAAAAGAACTCAATAAATTACCCTTTTAAAATCATTAAACAAAGTAACCAAAGTGTTTTACAAATTCTTGATTAAAAGTGTTTTTATTTAAATTATTAGATATAATATTAGGGCTTAAAGAAACATACTTTTCTAAAGTAATAGAGAGTGCCCCTAAACAATTTCCCAATAATTGTATAACATATGCATTTTCTTGTTCCTGATAAGACCCTGTAGATCCAAGTCTTTGTTCAATCAAATCCAGCAGATCTTCCTTATTGAGAAGATCTGATTTACTATTTAATTCAGTCGTTAACGCAAGTCCTTTAGGTGAAATACCTTTTTTTCTATAATCGTCATCCCTTTTTCTTTGAACTTCACTTCGATTTAAAAAAACCATTATCTAATCTCCTTTTTGAAAAATAGAATTTTGACCATTTAAAAGGTCTAATTCTATTTGAATTAGTAATTGTGCAAAGAATTCATATGGCGAAGTATCTCTCACAATTACTTTATTAAAGTGAAGCTGATTAGACGCAATAGTATATTTAAAGTCCCAATGTTTAGAAGGAAATTGTTTATATAAATGAAACTGTGTTTTCATTATTTTTAAAAGATAGTAATTTTGATTGTGAGCGCGTTGTGTATTAAGATTAGTAATAATCCAAGAATGTGAATCTAGATGTAAATGTTTTAAAAAGTACTGAAAATCATTAAAAAAACTTACAAATTCTTTTTCAGTTATATTATCATTAATTTGTCGTTGACGATTATTCTCTATCTGTATTTCTGATATAAATTGCCTACCATTCATAACAAGGTAATACCCGATAATTATGTTTTTAAAACATTAAATAGTAAAAAATAATAAATGAAAAGGAGTTGTTATCTAATAGGTAAGTCTAAACGTAAACAATACTGTTTAATTTCTTCAACTGTTAATTCTTTATAGTGCAACAAAGATGCCAAAAGAGCGGCATCACACACTTGTAAAACATCTGCTATGTGACGAGTAGTACCTGCTCCGCCTGATGCAATGCATGGAATAGCTACTTGAGAGGATATTGCATGTGTTAAATCAATATCATATCCAGCTTTTGTCCCATCTTGATCCATAGATGTTATTAATAGTTCACCAGCACCCAGTGTATCCATATAAACTGCCCATTTAACAGCATCAATGCCTGTAGGGTAGCGTCCACCATGAGTGTATATTTCCCAAATAGAAGACTCATCGAGTAAAACAGAATTTGGTATATGTGATAATTTAGGGTCTAGTTGGATATCTGATCTTAGATCGGTATTAATTCGTTTTGCATCAATAGCAACAACAATACATTGAGAACCATATTTAGTAGACGCTTCTTTTATAAGAGTAGGTGTATAAATAGATGCCGTATTAATAGAAACTTTATCCGCTCCAAATTGAAGTAAAACCGCTATTTCTTCGATACTTTTAATTCCACCGCCAACAGTAAACGGAATAAAAATTTGTTTTGCAACCTTTTGAACTAAATCTTTTAAAATATCACGTTTATCTGAACTGGCTGTAATATCCAAAAAAACTAACTCATCTGCACCATGATCATTATAATACCGTGCCAACTCAATCGCATCACCGGCATCACGAAGTTCTAAAAACTGTGTCCCTTTGACTACGCGTCCATTGGTAACGTCTAAACAAGGAATTATTCGCTTACTTAACATGTACTTGTTAGTCCTTCTGGATGCCCCAAACAATAATCATGGTAACTCATTTTGGATTTTCCCTCAGGTTTTACTACTAAAAAACAAATATCCTCATTATCGATCTCTGCGTCTAAAATATGAACTTTTTGGCCTTTGTGAACTAAGTATGCACCTGGCTTAGGTGAAAAAGCACGGATTTTACCTAGCATTTGTTTGGGGGTTAATTGCCAAGAGAGTTCTCTATCTTTCGTTTGCATTAGCTTACAATACGTCGCTTTTGAATGATCTTGGGGAGTTCTATTTATAGAATCCAAAGACGTAATATTCGATAAGTAGTCTTTTAATTGTTTCGCTCCTAGATAAGAAAGTTTGTCATGTAAAGAAGCAAAGTTATCACTTTCATCAATAGGAATTTCCTGTATGTCCAAAATATCACCTTCATCCATTTTGTCGTTAATTGTCATTAAAGTAGTACCTGTAGTTGTATCTCCTGCTAATAACGCTGCATGAATGGGAGAGGGGCCTCTATAATTGGGTAAAAGAGAGGCGTGAATATTAATACAGAGAAAATGGTCTGTAATCTCTAAAGGTAAAATCATTCCATAAGCAATGATAATAATTAAATCTGGGGATATAGATTGTACAACAGAAACCAGCTCAGATTTACTTGAAGGGGTGTCTATTTGTAAATGGTTATCAGTCGCATACGTTTTGACAGGACATGAGGCCATTTTTTTTCCACGACCTTTAAGTGCATCTGGTTTTGATACAACAAAAAGTGACTCATCAGTAATTAATGTTCTTAGAGCATCCAAAGTTGGAACTGCAAATTCAGGTGTTCCCATAAATAAGACTTTTTTAAAGATCATACCTATAGTTTAGCGTCTGAAATAAAAATCGTCTATGAAAGTTTCTTGATTAAAGGCACCAAACTCCTGTAGAGTAGGTAATTATGAAATATAAAACAGGAACATTTTTAATTATCGGTAGACCAAATGTGGGTAAATCAACCCTGATAAACAGATTGACTGGTAAAAAAGAAGCGATTACAGATGCCAGATCGGGCGTTACAAGGGATTTGAGGACCTATACCATTGAACATAATGAAGCTAAATTAAGGATTCAAGATAGTGGCGGTTTAATGCTTGATAAACGAACACACGTTTTACAACAAAAAGTTGAAGAAAAAGTGATTGCTCAGTTAGATTCTGTAGACGGTATTTTGTTTGTAGTAGATTACACAACTGGAATACAGTCATTAGATGAAAGAATCGCAAAAATATTGAGGCGATATCAAGAAAAAACGATTTTATTAGTCAATAAGACAGATACCTATGAAAAAGAACAAGACACTGCTTCATTTTACCGTTTGGGCTTTAACAATTTACACTGCGTATCTGCCTTACATGGAACAGGTATATATGATTTACTTGAAAAACTAACTACTGAATTTACACGTCAAAAAGAAAAAAAAGCGTCTTTAAAAACAAATTATATTGTTTCCATAGTAGGACGACCAAATGTAGGTAAATCCTCATTATTAAATGCTTTAAGTAATAAAGAGTTGTCAATAGTTCATGATAAGTCAGGAACAACTCGTGATACGGTGCATACAAATATCGTAAAAAATGAACAACCTTATACCATGGTCGATACAGCTGGCTTAAGGCGAAAGGCAAAGATTAAAGACTCTTTAGAGTATTACTCAATTTTACGAACTGATAATGCCATGCAAACAGCTGATTTAGTAATCATGGTATTAGACGCAGATGAACTGATTTCTGATCAAGATAAAAAAATAATCGATTTAATTCAAAAATATAAAAGAAACCTTATTCTCTTTATCAATAAATGGGACTTGGTTGAGAGAACGGATGAAACCAGAAAAATGTTAATAGAAAAATGCAGACAAGCTATTCCATCGTTAGGATATTATCCAATTCTAACAGGATCAGCTAAAGAGAGAAAAGGCCTAGGTAAACTTTTTGAAACCATCCCGGAAGTAATAGAGCGTTCAGAACAAAGAGTCTCTACCTCACAATTAAATGAATTTGTGGACAAAGTAATAATGGAAAATGTTCCTCCTTCAAAAACAGGAAAACCATTAAAGATCTATTATTCAACACAAGCAGAGGTAGGCCCGCCAACATTTGTCTTTTTCATCAATGATACACGATGCATCAGTTACGAATATAGACGCTTCGTTGAACGCCGCTTAAGACAATTTTTGGGGAATTATGAAGGTTCTGCAATACGTATTAAATTTAGATCTAAAAAAGCGCTAAGGGAAAGATCAGAAGATGCTTAAGTATTTTTACAGATAGAGATGTTTATAGATTCAAGTAATTGGGTAATTTACAGTTAGTAATTATCAATTCAAGAGAATCTTGTATGAAACCATTAATCGTAAAGCTAAACTTACCTTTTATGAAAAAAAAGCTATCTAAAAATAATCAATATCATGAAGAGAGTATAGAAAAAGCCGCAAAAATAGCAAAAGAAACTTTAAAAATGACGTTTACTGATGATGGAATAAGCGCAGGAAAGTCTCATTTTTCAGATCTTTGGGTAAGAGACGCGTGCTATGCAGGAATAGGGGCCTTATCTTGTGAATTTAACAATGAAGTGAAACGAAGTATAGAAACAATGTCGACTCATTGTAAAGATAATGGACAAATCCCATTAAGAGTAGGGAGCAAATATTTTTTTCTAAAATACTTGGGACTATCAAAAAAAAATAAAGATCCTATGTATTTTGAAGATAAATATTCCGGTTCAGTGCCTATGGATTCTAACAGTCTCTTTATTATTTTATTACATGAGTATGTTAAAAAGACTAAAGACATAGCGTTTTTAGAGCACCATTTTTTTATCGCATTGAAAGCAATAAATTGGTTAATTCTTCACACCAATAAAAAAGACCTATTAACTGAAGGAAACTATTCAGGTTGGGCAGATAGCTTGAAGAAAAAAGGAATGGTACTGTATACAAATGTTTTATATTTAAAATCATTACAATCAATGTTTGAGTTATCGAACTTATTGGATCAAGAACACCTAAGCCATCGATTCCAAAAACGATATTTAAGTAGTTTAGACAAATTTAATGCTTGTTTTTGGAAAGAAACTCATTATATAGATACGATACCTACTAAAGAAAGAGGGATCTTTTCAACAGATGGAAATCTATTAGCTATATATTTTGATATCGCAACGCCTAGTCAAATAAATCAAATCTTTTCGACAATTAGTAGTCTGAATATGGATACCGATTTTTGTATAGAAACAAACTCACCTAAGTATCCCATGAATATGATCTATGCTCCCTTTTATTTGATAAGATTACACGATTATCATAACGGGCTAAGATGGTTATGGTTAGAGGCACTGTATATTATATGCAAAGAAAAATGCGGGTTTCAACATGAAGCAAGAAGACGACTATTTGAGTTATCCAAAAAAATAGTTGAATTTAATGGTATATATGAAGTGTATGAAAAAAATGGTCCGCCTGTAAAAAGGTTGTTTTACAAAAGTGAATCATACTTCTCATGGTCTTCAGGATTATTTTTAGCAGCTTATAATGCCTGTAAAAAAATAGAGTTACCGCTTAATTAAGTTATTTTTTAATTTGATTATACTCATCATAGCTTACCGAGGGTTCGACATTCCTTAACATTGCCCACCAAGCTTTAAAGAACATCCACTGTGTTGAAAGGACCCCTGACTCTTGATATCTTCTAAATGAGGACCTTACTTTGATAGAGGGATTAAATGAGATTAAACCTTCTTTTTTTAAACGTTTACCCAACTCTATATCTGGACTCATTTTCTTAAATTTTGGATCATATCCGCCAACTTTAATGAAAGATGCTCTTCTCATAACAAAATTAAATCCAGAAGTGTTATCTAAACCTAATAGTCGAGAAATTCTTAAAAAGAGTGTATAAAAAAAACCGTTAATATGATTTTGAATAGCATTTGAATCATGGGTATCAGCTGAGCCATACACCGCAACGATCTCTCTACTCTTTTCAAATTCAGTCACGATTTGTGATGCCCAGTTTTTAGGGTAAAAAGAATCTGCATCGCAGAACGTAATTAAATCTCCAGTGGCTTCTTTAGCACCTCTGTTGACAGCCGCAATATACCCCTGCTCAGTTTCCAAATATACAGAGTTACATTGCTTTTTTGCTAATTCATTAGTGCGATCGGAACTATTATTATCAACAACAATCAGCTCAATATTAGAATAATCTTGTTCTTTAAGACTAATTAAAGTTTCTTCAATAGTCTCTTCTTCATTGTAAGCCGGTACAACAATTGATAATCTTAACATAAGCATTCCTCATAAATAGATACAGTTTCTTTAGCAAGTGTTTGTGAATCAAATTGACTTGCTCTTTTAAGCGCCTTTTGAGACATTTCTTCATAATATGACGCATCTTCTAATAATTGAATAGTATGTGAAACATAAGCATCAATACAGTCTTCAGATAAAATGCCTCCTTCATTGTCAGCAATCACATCCTTAACACCCATTTCATTAATACAAACAGCGGGTGTTCCTACAGATAGACTTTCTAAAACACATAGACCTTGTGTCTCTGTTTTAGATGGAAATAATAAGAGTTTTGATAATTTTAAACCCGCTAAGACTCTTTCTTTGGATATATATCCTGTAAAAATAACAGCGTCTTGAAAATTAGCTTCGTATACTTTTTCTGCTAATAGTAGTCTTTCAGGACCATCCCCAATAATAAGTAGTTTTGCATTTGGAAAATCATTATGAATTTTTTGAAACGCATCAATTAAAAAATAAATATTCTTTTCAACACCAAGACGTCCTACAAAACTTAAAATTAAATCTTCAGAAGATAAAGAGAAATTACGGAAAAAGTAATTTTGCTCAGATTCACTAACATCATGTTGTTCAACGCCTGTAGGAATAACAGAAATAGGGGATTCCACCCCATATTCCAAGAGACCTTGTTTCATATCTTCGGAAGGCACAATAATAGCATTTGATCGATTACAGAAACGACGAGATTCCTTGGTTGCCCATTTTTTCATCCATTTTTCAGGTAATATAGGAACATAGTGAACGTATTCAAGAAAAAAAGTATGATAGGTATGAACCAAAGGGATATCATGTTTTTTAGCTAAATATTGTGCCAAATATCCCATCGTAAAGGGTGTTTGCGCATGAATTACATCAAAATTGATCGATTTAAACTCTTTCAATTTTTTAGAATAGGGTAAAACCAGGCGATATTCCTTTTGAAAAGGATACGTCATTGAAGGGAATCGCCAAACTTTGTCAGATGATTTTGATGCTCCCTTCATTTTTGGGCACATAATATAAACATCATGACCTAATTCTTCAAATGCTTTTTTAAACGTTAAAGTACTTGTTACAACCCCATTAATTTGAGGCAAATAAGTATCTGTAAAAATCGCTATTTTCATAACAAGATTATACCTCTAAAAAAGGAAGATAGACAATTGAAATCTATCTCAGCGAGATTATAGACCTAAAGATTGTTGAAAGAGCGCTGATTGAGAAGCCGGTGATTGGGTATAATTAGATAAGTTAGATAAAGATGAGAAGTCTGATAACCCATCATCATCATCATCGTCATCATCATCAGAAGATCCCATTTTTAAAATGGCTGCGATAAAGTCCGTTTTAATTTTAGAAACAAACAACAAGGGGTCCTTATTTAAAAGTGTCATATTTGACATCATAAACGGATTATTTAACATCTCGGGAGAATCGATAGGCGGTGAAACATCATCGAGAATTTCATGAATACCTTGTAAAGAGTCCATTTGGTCACCATTAATCTCATAGTCATCATCTAACTCACTTAAATATGCCTGTAACCGTGTTAAATAAGTAGTTGTAAACTCAGATAAGTCATTAGGGTAAACAATTTGTTGTGGCGCAGATAAGGTGCTTGATTCAGAGGTATCAGGGAAGAGTTGACGTAATAATTGCTGTAAATCAGAGGATTGTTCTTGCGATAATACATGAGACTGTCTTTGCATGGCCAAACTGGATGAAGTCATCATTAATCGTTGCGCAGTAGAAACAGTTGAATTAGAAAAAGTAGCACTAGAAAGAAATGAAGAAAATAAGTCTGAATTCATTTGTGAAGAAAATAAAGTATTTGTGGATAAACCATTAAGATTTGGGTTGTTAAATAAAGCGTCTGTCATAGATAGTCCTTCACTGAATATTAATAAAGATTTTATCGGTGTAAATGAGTATAACATAAGAGCTTTTTTTCTGTCCAAACAGAGTCTTGTACTTAGAAAAGAAATCAAATT
>MDTB01073031.1_pt1 | contig 10320 bp, 10 predicted proteins | sample 811161 | NCBI WGS metagenome assembly MDTB01 (sample SAMN05326650, study PRJNA326480) | marine metagenome | isolation source: seawater | place: Mediterranean Sea | collected 2009
AATCATTCATATGTTTAGAAGTGTGAGATGAAATATCGATACCAATTTCCTCAAGTGCGGTGATAGCATTTGGGTGAACGTAACCTGAGGGATTTGAACCGGCGCTAGCCACCTCGATTAATTCCGCTGCAGAATTACGAAGAATTCCTTCCGCCATATGACTGCGGCAAGAATTTCCAGTGCAAAGGATGAGAACTTTTGGTTTAGACATGTATTTAATCTGTTAAGATGGGCAACACGCAGCTGAGGTGTCCATGGCGTGTAATCTTTTTATATCATTTTTAAATGTCGGATCTTCACTTACTAGGTCCTGTAGACATTTGAGATTTTTTTCGAGAATTGGATGGGTCTTATTTGAGATTTGATAAATCATCCAGTTGGCTCGTCTTTCAGATTCTACTAGGCCATGGGCTTTTAAGTAGGCCAGATGCTTAGATATCTTAACTTGAGTTTCATTTAATATTTCCTGCAGATGACAGACACAAAGAGCGCCATCACTCAGAAGGTTTAGTATTCTGAGCCGAGTTTTATCACATAGACATCGATATACCTGACAAAGTTCTTCGGAGTTCACGAATATATATTCCTTTAAAAGCATATACCTGTAAAGGTATATTATTATTAAAGGAGTGATTTTTGGCCTAATTATGTCTTTAGTAACCAATCATGAAAAAAGTTTTCCATCTTTTCCTCCTCACTTTGGGGGTAAGTATTTCTCTATCTGAAGAAAATCAATTGCCTAATATATTGTTCATACTGGCTGATGACCTTGGTTACGGTGATGTGAGATGCTATAACAGTGAGTCTAAAGTTCCAACACCTCATCTCGATCAATTAGCCGAGGAGGGTATTCTTTTTACGGATGCTCATAGCCCATCAACGGTGTGTACACCAACACGCTATTCAATTTTAACCGGACGCATGGCCTTTAGAACAGGAATGCGAGGCGTGTTTACTGGGGCTGGAGGCCCGTGCATGATTGAAAAAGACAGAATGACCATAGGCGGGATGCTTCGGAACAAAGGGTACACTACTTCGTTGTATGGGAAATGGCATGTTGGAATGACGTTTTTTGATAAAGATGGTAAGCCAATTAATAAAAATGGATTAGAAGCAGTGCAGAGGATTGATTATTCTAGAGCCATTCCTGATTCACCCACTCATCGTGGATTTGATTATTTCTTTGGTAGTGTTTGTTGTCCCACTACTGACTGGCTTTATGCTTTTATTGACGGAGATAGGATTCCTGTTCCTCCTACTAAAATCATAGATCGTAGCCCTCTACCAAAGCACCCCTACTCACAGGATAATAGACCAGGGATGATTGCACCGGGTTATTCAATGGAAGAAATTGATCTTCAGTTTATGGAGAAAAGTTTGTCCTTTCTTGAAGAGCATTCGAAAAAAAGAAAGGAATCTCCTTTTTTTCTTTTTCACTCCGCTCAAGCCGTTCACCTGCCTTCATTTCCTGCGGATCAATTTAAAGGTAAAACAAAGGCCGGGCCTCATGGGGACTTTATATTTGAACTCGATTATATTGTTGGGAAACTCATGGCTGCTCTTGAAAAGCACGGCTTCGCCGATAACACCTTAGTTATTTTTTCCAGTGATAATGGTCCAGAAGTTCCAACGGTACTTTCAATGAGGCAAGATTATAAGCATGATGGAGCAAGGCCTTGGAGGGGAGTCAAAAGAGATAATTGGGAAGGAGGTCATCGTGTGCCTTTTATTGCACGTTGGCCAGGAAAAATTAAGCCTGGCACAAGGAGCTCACAGACTCTTTCACTGACCGATTTGATGGCGACTTTTGCGGCGATCACAAATGTAAAATTACCTCAAGGAGCGGGTGAAGATAGTGTTAATATGCTTCCTGCTCTTATTGGAAGTGATAAAGGCAAATCTATAAGAAAATATACATTGCACCAGACAATTAGTTTAGCATTGGCTATTCGTCGTGGTCCATGGAAATACCTCGATCATAGGGGTTCAGGTGGGAATAATTATGATCGAGCGGGTCGATGGGGAATGAAAAAATTCATAGTCCCGGAGAAGGAGCCTGAGGCTCCTGGGCAATTATATAATTTAGATGCTGATCCCGGAGAAACGAATAATTTATATTTTAAGAGATCTGAGATTGTAAAAGAGCTCAAGAATAAGCTTGAGGAGTTTAAGAAAAGCGGCCGAAGTGCGCCTTTTTTATAAAAACTAAATTCCTAAATATAAATCACGGCCCTTTGCCAAGGCTGTGATTTTTCTATCTGCAACGCTTCTTTTTAACATCCAAAAACCACAATCAGGGTGAATGTACTTTACTCTTCCTTGTCCGAGTTCGGACTCCGCTTTTTCAATTGATTTTGCAATTTCATCTGGAGTCTCGATATGATTGACCTTGATATCGACAACGCCTATTCCAATGCCAATTTCTGGTCTAATTTCCTTTAATGCTTGGAGATCATCCTCAGGCCTGTGAGCAAGCTCTAGAACTAAATGATCACAATGTAGGCTATTAAGAAAATCAATAAGTGGCTTCCATTTACCCAATTGGATCGTTTGGCCTCCATAATTTCCAAAACAAAAATGCACTGCTTTTTGTCCTTCAAAGGCATCAAGTACTCGGTTAATGGCTTCAGCTGCCAGAGGGCCATGTTCTGGGCTTCCAGGAATATTTGCCTCATCAACTTGCAGGCAAGAGCACGGACAATCCTTTACTTGTTCAGCCAATACATCAGCGACAGCTAAGGTGAGTGTATCAAAATCACCATAATGATTATCGAGCAAAGTTCTTGAAAGCATGTAAGGACTGGTGACGGTGAATTTAAAGTCCCCATTAGCAACTGATTTCGCACGAATGCAGTCTTCGATAAGATTAAGAGAACCGCTATGTAAAGATGACCGAACTGCCGCAGCAGGTTTCGCTCTAAAACCCATTTCTTGTTTTGCTCGGAACGCTTCAGTGTCCGTTCTTCCAATTGAGCTGTCGCACCCGCCCATTGGTTTCAAAAAATACTCGATCATACCATTTGTATCAGGATGGTTTATATCAAAACGATATAGTTCACCATCGGTCGGCAAGTCGATACCGTTTGATCTTTGAGTGTCGAAAATGACTCTTGTTGCATCAATCACAGCTTGTTCTGACGGAAAAGCAGCAAGCCATTCCGGTACAGGGTAAGATCCAACGGTTGTGGTAAGTATACTTGGTTTGCTCATGGGAAATAATCTAGTTTAAATCACGTTTAAAACTTTCAATGTGTGAGGGTTCAACCTTTTTGGTTATTTTACTCACAATAATAAAGACTATCACGTTAAAAATAATGGCAAGGCAACCGAGGTCGATGATTCTTTTAAGGTATTGGATTCCTTCTTTATCAGCAAAGATATAAGTAGCAAGAACTACTATTCCTCCTGTGCACATGCCTGCGATGGCTCCATATCGAGTTCCTTTCCGAATGTAAAGAATATCTATTGCAGGTGGAACTAACTGACAGGAAAAAGCCATAGCCAGAAAAAAGAATTCCATAATGGTTTCAAGTAAACCTTCTCCAAATGGAGTATTTTCTCCTAATGAGACGACTAAAAGGGCCAGACCTGTTGCGAAAATAATGACTATTCTTCCCACTAGAGTACGTTTTTTTTCTGATGCATTAGGATTAATAAATCTGTCATAAATGTCTCTTGTAATGACGCCGCCTAATGCATGAAGATTGCTATCAGCAGTACTCATTGAAGCAGCCATAATTGCCACCATGATGACTGAGATTAGAATAATCCCTAAACCTCCAAGCATTTCCGGTAATTGCTCACTAAGCATGAAAACCGCTATTTGAGACGGTTTATTAAGACCTTCAGGTAAATTGCTTGCGATTAATGCCAAATTTGGATCAATGGGAGGATGAACAGCCCGGCCAACTAAACCAACAAGCATAACTCCAAAGAGAAAGCATGAAGGAAGAATGATGGCAAAGATCATGGCGCTTTGTCTTAACGTCCTTGATGATTTAGCAGCATAAAATCGCATCCACTGTGCAGGTTGAACAATACTTGCTAGGGAAGCAAAGAGACAAAAAGTAAGAATCCACCAGGGGTTCCATTTGGATTCCTTGGGATCATGCATGGTTAATTGCTTAGCATCAAGGTCTGCGACTTTACTAAAAAAAGGTTCAATTCCTCCAAGGCTTACGATTACAGCAATGCCGGCCAGTAATGCTCCTGAAAGTAAAAGAATTCCTTGAAGAACATCTGTCCATGCCACTGATCGCATGCCTCCTACAAGTACATAAATCAGAGTAACTACTGAAAGTGCTGCCGCTCCAAGATTGAACATGTCTTCTCCAAAGAGTTGTTGAGCGAGTCCACCCCCTGCTTTGATTTGAATAATGATGTAAGGAAGTACATAGAGCATACCTAAAACTGCTACGACGATTCGTATTCCGGAACCTCCATAGTATCCCGCTATCATGTCACCGGGTGTTACGTAACCTCTGGATTGTCCTAATTTTCTTATTCCATTCCCCAATAAGTAAATAGCGGCACCAGCGACAGGAAGATTGAGTGCGATAAACATTGCGGAAACACCATGTTCGTAAACCATTCCTGGAAAACCTAAAAGAGCGACTCCTGAAAAGAAGGTAGCCATTATAGTTAGAGATGTGACCAAGACTCCTTGTCCGCGGCCGGCTAAGTAATAATCTTCTTCAGTTCCCTTGCTTTTTATATATCCAAATACACCAAGTCCAAAAAGAATAATGAGATAAATGATAAGAACTACAGTTGGAGTATTTCCGAGATCTGCATTGGAAAGTAATAATCTAATACTATCCATTTGGGTCCTCCTTTCTCCAAATCAACATAGCCGCGATAAGAATGACGCCAGCTTCGACCAAAAACCAGAAAACTGCCCAAACGTAGAGTGCTGGCATACCAAACCAAAAATTAGGTTCAGAACCATGTGGATTGATTAGCAAAGATCCCGGCCCTGGTCCCATTACCAAGGCAAATAGAAAAATAACAATCAGCAGAGTTGCTAATTTTCCTCTTTTACTTTCTTTTTTCATTGGCTAGTTATTCCAATCTATCATGAAGCACTTGTCCATTCTCTATTTGCGCCTCACCCTTATTATTTCTAAATAATGTCTATTTCCCTTAACACTGCGCAATTCCGGCATCTTTCAATGAATACACGATTCCCGTTTAAATACGGGATTGCTTCTATGACCAGTCTTCCTCATGTATTTTTATGCGTTGAGGTGGATTTTAGTGGGAAAATAGTCAAAGGAATCTCTTCTGAGGGATTGCCTCCAAAGTGGTTTACTAAAAATCCTGACACCACTTTTGAAGAGGATTTACCTGAAATGATTACCGTGTTGAGTACAGCTCTGGATTTTTCAAAGAAGATTAGAGCTGATACTATTTTTGAATTTTGGGTTGAGTTATATGAGGTTCAGGGACGTTGGGCTAAAGAAGAGAATATTCCACCTTTGCTGGCTCACCTTGGAAGTTCTCTAGTTGAAAGAGCTCTGATTGATGCGTTTTGTCGTGCTTCGAAAAAATCTTTCCATGAAGTTCTACGCAAAAATGATTTAGGTATTCGTTTAGGATATTTTTACGATGAACTGAAGGGTAGTCAGCCTGCTGATTGGTTGCCTGATAAACCTTTGAATCAAATTATCGCACGACATACTGTGGGCCTTGGAGATCCTTTACTTGGATCTGAAATCATTAAAAAGGATCGTTGTCAAGACGGCTTACCGCAAGCACTCGACGAAGTTATTGATGAATATAATATTACTCATTTTAAAATTAAAATTTGTGGTGAAATTGAAACCGATCTTCCCAGGTTAGAATCAATTGCGACACTCCTTAAATCAAAAATAGAAGATTTCAAATTTACTCTTGATGGGAATGAGCAATTCTCATCGATTTCAGAATTTCAAGTGCATTGGGAAAAACTCAAAGAGAACGCTTTGTTAAATTCATTTTTAAATGAGGATAATTTACTTTTCGTAGAGCAACCTCTTCATCGTGATTTTGCATTAAACGATGATGTTGTTCATGAAATAAATAATTGGGATGAATGTCCAGCTATGATAATTGACGAATCTGATGGTGAGCTTATATCTCTTAATCGCGCTTTAGAATTAGGCTATCGAGGAACGAGTCACAAAAACTGTAAGGGTGTTTTTAAGGGTATTGCTAATGCCTGTAAGATTCAGTTCAATAGGGAAAATAAAGAAGGAAAATGGATAATGAGTGGTGAGGATCTTGCTAACGTTGGTCCTGTTGCGCTTCTGAATGATTTAACTGTAATGTCCTCCCTTGGTGTTAATCATGTTGAAAGAAACGGACATCACTATTTTTCAGGTCTTTCAATGTATGACAAAGATCTTCAAAAAAAGATTTGTTTGGCGCACCCTGATCTCTATTCGTTTGGACAATTAGATTTTCCATCTCTTATCATAAAAAACGGCTTAATTTCTTTAGACTCTCTAACTAAAAGTGCTTTTGGTTGTGGATTAGAGATTGATGATGAAAACATCAAAAAGTTTGGTGATTTAGGAATGGTTCCTGAGAATTGGAAATCATAGATTTATCATTTCTGAAATTTTTCTGGCGCATTTATTTGCGAGTTGTCCGTGAAAAATTTAATCACCTCTAAAAGGCTAAAATTTGCGAGTTGTCCAATTTTACTATTCTGTGCTCGCCTCATTTTCACCTTTAAGTGCGGCTTCCAATGCATGCCATGCCAATGTGGCACACTTAATTCTTGCGGGAAATTTACGGACCCCTACTAAAGCTGCCATATCACCGTGCTCAACAAGATCAACTTCTGGTTCTTCATCTCCTGTCAAGAGAGTCTTAGTTTCCTCGATTAATGTTTCAACTTCTTTAGTTTTTTTACCACTTACCATTGTAGTCATTATTGATCCTGAGGCTCGAGAAATAGCACAACCATCCGTCTCACATGCCACTTCATCTAAAGTATCTTCAGATTTTCTAACATAAACTGTGAGTTGATCTCCGCAGAGTGGATTCGACCCCTCTGCACTGCATGTACAAGGATCCAAGGGTTTACTATTTCTAGGCCTTTTGTTATGAGCCAAAATAATTTCCTGATAGAGGTCGCTTAAATCATCCATTCAGTTTTTTCTCAGTTTGCGAAAATATTACTTACTTTTTTAAGAGCATCACCTAATTGGTTGATTTCATCAATAGTGTTATAAAAAGACATTGAAGCTCTCGTCGTCGCACTGACACCTAATCTTTTCATAAGAGGCTGAGCACAGTGATGACCTGCTCTTACGGCTATTGCATTTGTATCAAGAATCGTCGCAATGTCATGCGGGTGAGCAGACTCCATAGTAAATGATATGACTGGTACTTTATTTTTTGCTGTCCCTGTAATCTTTAAAGAGGGGATAGCACTCAGTGTTTCTGTGGCATGTTCTAGCAGAGATGATTCAATTTTATGAATATTATCCCAACCTAATTCTGTTATATATTCGATGGCTTTTTTTAGGCCAATTGCTCCGCTAATGTTTGGTGTTCCTGCCTCGAAACGTTCTGGAGGCGCTCTGAAGGTAGTTCCCTCAAAGCTCACAATATTGATCATGTCTCCACCACCTTGGTAAGGTGGCATTTCTTTGAGTAGTTCGTTTCGTCCGTAGAGAACGCCGATTCCATCAGGCCCAAAGAGTTTATGAGATGAGAAAACGTAAAAATCACAATCAAGATCTTGAACATCGACTGCTTGGTGTGCCACTGCCTGCGCACCATCAAGTAGAACAGGTATGTTTTTAGACTTGAGCGTAGCTATCATTTCTTTGGCAGGATTTATAGTTCCTAACGCATTTGAGACGTGAACAAAAGCAGCCATTTTTGTTCGATCGTTAATCTTTGATTCAAAGTCTTCAAGGTCTATTTCACCTTCATTAGTTATGGCTATAGGAATGACTTTTGCACCGGTGCTTTTGGCAATTATTTGCCAGGGAATAATGTTGGCGTGGTGTTCCATTTCTGTGACGAGTATCTCGTCATCTTTTTGTAAGAGGTTTTTACAAAAACTATGAGCAACAAGGTTCACTGCCTCGGTTGCACCTCTTACAAAAATTATTTCCTTAGCTGAACCAGCGTTAATAAATTTAGCAACCGTTGACCTTGCGTCATCGTAAGCAACGGTAGCATTCATGCTTAGGTGATGTACGCCGCGATGAATGTTAGCATTTTCCTCAGAAAGAAAGTTCGTCACTCGGTCAATTACAGCTTGGGGTTTCTGAGTTGTGGCGGCATTATCAAGATAGACTAGGGGCTTCCCATTTACTTCTTGATTAAGTATTGGGAAATCATCTCTTATTGTTGATGCCTCTTTCATATTTGTTATCTATTTAATCAACCTAACTCTGTATGTATTCAAACGGATTTCTTTGTTTTGCGGTTTTCTATTGTTTGTGATTATTATATTAGAGACTCTAAATTAATATCATGTCAGATTCAAAAGTTCTAATTATAGTTGGTGATGCTAGCGAGACACTAGACACTTTATATCCCTTTTATAGGTTGCAAGAGGATAATTTTCAGCCTGTTGTGGCTGGCCCGGAAAAGAAAAAGTATCAAATGGTTATGCATGAAGTTAAACCAGGATGGACAATTACCAAGGAGTGGGAGGGATACACCATTGACGCTACTATTTCTTTTAAAGACATTAATCCTGAAGATTATTTGGGTATTTTCTTTAGTGGTGGAAGAGCTCCCGAATATATTAGGGATAATCCTGATCTTATTAAAATAACACAATGGTTTTTTGATAATAATAAACCGATTGCAAGTGTCTGTCATGGTGTGGAAATTCCAGCCAGAGCTGATAGGGTGCGTGGTCGAAGAATGGCAACAGTGCCAAAGTGTCAATTTGACTTAGAAGTTTGTGGTGGTGTTTTTGTTGATGAACCTAGTGTAGTCGATGGGAATCTAGTTTCAGGTAGAACATTTCACGATAATGGTCAGTACTTGGGGCCATGGATTAAACTTTTAAAAGATGAAAGAAAAGCACGGGCCTAGATAACTTATTATGACTAATCATTCTAGACGATCTTTTTTTAAATTGCCATTACCCCTAGTTTGTGGGTTTTCCGCAATCTCCTCATTGAGAGCTGAGCTTGAGCAATTGAAAATACGCTATGTTCTCTCATCTGCAATGTACGGTGAGATGAAGCTTGACGATATCTTACCTGAAGTCTCTAAAGCTGGGTGTGAGGCGATTGATATTTGGTGTAAAGTTCATGGTAACCAAAGAGAACAGATTTCAGAAATGGGCTACGCACGTGCAAAAGATCTCTTTGATAAATATAAAGTTAAGCCCGCGGTTTTTACTAGATATCCACTCGGGCCTTTTGGTCTTCAGAACGAGATTAAAACTATTAGTCAATTTTTTGATTCAGAAATTATTGTTTGTGGTACTACTGGATCGCCAGAGCTAAAAGGTGAAGAAGCAAAAAAAGCTGTCCAAATTTTTCTGGAAAAAATGAAGCCACATCTGGCTACTGCTGAAGAACGGGGAGTAAAAATTGCTGTAGAAAACCACAGCAGTCAGTTCTTATATCACCCTGATGCTTTAAGATACTTTGCAGAATTCAACAAGAGTGCGCATCTAGGAGTGGCTTTTGCTCCTCACCATTTACACAAGTTTGCTGACGATATTCCTAATTTGATTAGAGATCTTGGAAGTCAAAATATTCCATTTATGTATTTTCAAGAGCACTCTGTAGGTATGCTTAAGAAGTCCCCCAAAAAAATTGAAATGCAACAAATGCCTGGTTTTGGAGGTGCCTTGAACTACAAGAATATTTTAACTGCTTTGAAAGAAATAAAATATGAAGGATACTGTGAAATATTTATGCATCCTGTTCCTAGAGGAATTCCAATATTACCTGAAAAGTCACAGGTAACTAATGCAATAATCAAAAGTAAAAATTATATTGATTCGTTGATGGATTAATTTTTGACAGTCTGATCGTCTTGTTTCGATTTTCTTGGAAGAACAGTCACAATTTTTCCTGAATCAGGACTCCATATTTCCATGCCCTCAGGAGTTTTAAAAGGTTCTTCATCGTTAATAACTTTTGAATTTTTGATGTTATCGACTTTCACGCTTCTGACCGTAATTTTTTCTTCACTTACTACCATCCAGTTAACCTGATTGAAGCTGGCAGATGCTCTGGTCCATTGCTTGTCATCGTCATTTTTCCTGAGAGGCGCTCCCCAGCATCCTTCTCCTATAAAGGTAATGGCATTCTCATCGTCTCTGATAAATCCTTGATCGCTGCCCTC